>Ga0256847_1000707_pt1 | contig 19787 bp, 19 predicted proteins | sample TeddybearmetaG_FD_189099 | JGI IMG/M metagenome (GOLD analysis project Ga0256847, IMG submission 189099) | Hydrothermal vent microbial communities from East Pacific Rise, Pacific Ocean - Teddybear | ecosystem: Environmental > Aquatic > Marine > Hydrothermal vents | place: Pacific Ocean: East... | reverse complement strand
TGCATCAAAATAGAATGTCCATTCAACCTTCCAGCAAGCCTCCTCCTTAACCATCTTCCCTGCCAAGGTTGAAACCACATCATAGCGTTGAGAAACCTCCAGCAAATGGGTAGAATATGCACTTAATACATCATTGACTGAAAGGGACCGCGTTTCCTTCAAGTCTTGAATAGGATACAAAACCGGTATTTTTTTTTGAGCTGAAGCCTTGTTAATGGCTGCATCAACGTCAGGCATTAAATCTGCATCAAAAAGAAGTTTTTTTCCATCTTGCTCTACGACTAACCATACCAACGTTGCTGGTCTTATTTCATTCCAGAAACCCAGTTGACTTGGACGAAACACATTGATAAGTAACTTTTCATCAAACAACACCCGCATTAATCGAGCACTCTCCCCTACATTTGCATCTGTTGCAACCAAAGAATATTGATATTCATCCACATAATAGATAGCATTCATTAATACAGCATTTACCGTATCATCCTGCAAAATATCATTGCCAGCTAAAACACGTGTTAAAACAATACTCAAAGCATGCCTGATGGCAGCAATTCTATCATTTTCCAACTCACTTTCAGCAACAACCTCTACCTCATATAACCGTTCAACCTCAACTGCATACGATGTTTGACAGACTATCCACAAACAAATCAATAACGCTCTAATAGCTACTTTCATATCCTTCACACAAATACCAAGATGTCTTGTACAATATCGGTAGATTTACCATTAACTTTAATTAAGAGAACATCACATTGAGCGAACAAAATCAAGAAAGCCTGAATTACAAAAGTGCCGGTGTTGATATTGAAGCAGGCAATGACCTCGTTGAACGTATTAAACCCATCGCTGCTAAAACACGTAGACCAGGAGTAATGGCAGGGCTAGGTGGTTTTGGCTCATTATTTGAATTACCCTTGGACCGCTATCAAAACCCCATACTGGTTTCAGGAACTGATGGAGTAGGTACAAAATTAAAATTGGCTTTGGAACTTGGAATTCATGACACTGTAGGCATAGACCTTGTTGCCATGTGCGTTAATGATATTATCGTATTAGCTGCCGAACCGCTATTTTTTCTTGATTATTATGCGACTGGAAAACTTGATGTTGATGTTGCAGCTTCAGTTATTGCGGGTATAGGTAAAGGCTGTGAATTAGCTGGAGCCGCCTTGGTCGGTGGTGAAACTGCAGAAATGCCAGGCATGTATACAAATGGTGATTTTGACCTGGCAGGCTTTTGTGTTGGAATCGTAGAAAAAAACAATATTCTGGATGGTAGCCTGGTTAAAGCAGGGGACAAACTTCTCGGAATAGCTTCTTCCGGTCCACATTCCAATGGTTATTCCTTAATTCGAAAAATCATTGAAACCAGTAATGTCTCTTTAAACGAAACATTAGATGGAAAGCCATTAGGCAAAGCATTACTTGAACCTACAAAAATTTATGTTAAATCCCTATTGGAATTATTAACAAAGACTCCTGTTCACGCCTTAGCTCATATCACCGGTGGTGGATTAACAGAAAACCTACCCAGAGTTTTGCCTGAAAATCTCAATGCCGCAATTAATTTAAGTGCCTGGGAATTACCCGAAATATTTAAATGGTTGCAAGAGCAAGGCAATATTACTCAAGCCGATATGCTAACCACTTTTAACTGTGGTATAGGGATGATAGTCTGTGTTGATGCCAAAGATGAAGCAGAAACAATAGATTGCTTAACTCAGCAGGGAGAAACTGTTTTTCCTATAGGTGAAATTGTTAGCTCTTCAGGAAAACCAGAAGTGATTTATAGTAGAATTTAATCTCTACAGATATCCACGGACAAAAGTGATTCATAAAACATGTTCACTTTTCAAATTCTGTAACACCCCCTTTTATATGCAGGACGCCTACTTTACTAAAAAGTCCTGCACATAATCCTAAAAAAATCAGTTGGATCACGGATTCTAGCACAAGCTCTTGATTCCACAGCACTTCACAGATAATTGCTCCTGTATTATCTGCATTCAGTACATCCTTGTACTTCAAAAAAATACCCGCTTAACCTAATGGGTGAAGCTAAGATTTTTTGACCTACATGGGAGTAGGAAATGCAGGTTATGCAGGAGCAAAAACCTGTTAAAACACTGTGAAACCAATATCTTGCACTATAATTCCGCGCCCAACTGATCTTTCTAGTTAAATTGAAACTGTTAGTTTTCCACTGTTTGTTTAAAACTATCATACACATAATTAATAACCGCTATGGCTACAAATAAAACGGAAGACACAACAAATGCCCCACTTACAAAACCAAAAATACCCGCTAAAAACAAGCCGCTTATAAAAATATCTTTATTTAATTCAGTCATATACCCTCTCAATATTTTGTTAACATTCGACAAAACTATAATAAAAATATTTTTCAAAAAAAATGAAATGAATCACAAACTCATTTTTTCAAGGTGAAAAGTGACTATTAAATTAAATAACTGTGGACTATGCACGCATTTTTTAACTTAGTGTATGCTGAGAACAGTCAGTTCTTGCCATAGCCAACCGATTGTAAACACAATGACAAAAACGGTAAACATTAGGCTATCAGTACATTATATCTTCTTCGCTGTAACCAATGCATTGACCTCTAAACGACTGGATAGTATGACATCAACAAAACCAACAGACTTTAGCTGCTGTAATGCTACAGATTCTCTCATCACATGGTTTTCAGACTCATCATTAAATAAATGAATGATCCAGTGCTCCAAAACATCCAGTTTATTAAGCTTAGTTAATACTTTAAAGTAACCAGCCACTTCTTTTTGTATAAGCTGGGTATGCAGAAAAATATCATCTAACCCATATCGGTCGCCATTAATAAACTGCCCGCCTTTTTTTAGCACCCGAAATATTTCTTGATACACTTTTTCTCTATAACAATGCTCAAAATTATGTAAAGTATAAGCAGAGGCAACCAAATCAACACTATTTGATTTGACCATTTTAAGAGCTGTTAACGCGTCATCTGCAGAAAAACTTAAACGTCCTTCTTTCACCCAATCACTCAAATTTATTTGTGCTTGAGATTGCATGGTCGGTTCATTATCAACACTTGCAACTGATAGGTCTTTATTTGCTAACAATATAGCGAGTGTTGTAATACCCGTTCCCCCACCTAATTCTATCACCTTAAGGGGATCAATATTAACAGAGGCTAATTGTTCAACAGCATTGCCCACTAGCCGGCTCATTTCGGTTGCCAAGGGACAAATAAGCTTTAACATATCATATTCTCGACCTATCACACCCGAAAACATTTCACTAAATGCGACTTTACTGTTCTGACTATTTTTGTTCATTAAATTACTATTTATGAAATTCACTTGAGAGCATCTGGTTAAAATGACTCCTGACGAAATTGAACCACATTACCCTCAGGGTCGAAACCATCGCAGGCCATAAAATTTGCAGCCCCCCATTCGCTATCTTTCGGGTTAACCTTCCCTCCTAATTCATTTGCTTTAACTCTGGCCTCAGCAATAGAAATGACAGGTAAATATAACTTTACTGGTGTGTTTTCTCTAACTTTTGGTGGAACTGATATTTCAATATTTTTTGATACATCAATAGGGATAGCATGTATAACTAAAGAGAAATACTCAGACTCAAGTATCACCTTATCTCGGTCTTTTATTTTTATTACCATTGAAAAAATTTGCTCATAAAACCGAGTTAATTTGCTTACGTCTTTAGCGAAAATAACGGCACCGGGGTTAACTTTATCTATAGGATTCTTTTCATCTAACAAATTAACAAGTTCTTTGCTCACTTCACTATTATCGATTTCTCTCATTTAATCTCCTTACATATTTATTTGGAGCACAACTATTCTTCTCAGGAAATTTACCCTGATAATCTGATATTAGTTTGTAAACCAAGCAAATTTACCTATCAATTTTTTTCACTTATCCTATTCACTAGCCGCCAATAGGTCAATTAATAAACACTCATCTAAACGTCAAGTTAATCCAGCTATAAACCCGCTTAATCACCAGTCCTTCATCGTGTTGAAAGGTATGCCCTTCGCCCTCTATTTGAAATTGCCTGTAGACCGCACTTGTTTTACCTGCAACTCTTCTTTCCCTTGCGCTATCTGTTACTTCCGGCATATCAAATTCTGCAAAAATATCTAAAAAGGGTTGTTCTATTTTGTTGATAAAATCAATAATCTGTACTTGTTTTCGATCACTCTTTGGCACACCCAAGCTAATTGTAACAATCGCTTTGATATGAGTTGCATTAACATTATCCTTAATTGAATATACTGCCATCATTGCTCCCATGCCGTAACCAATTAAAACAATGTTTTTAACCCCTGCTGCAACCAAATAATCAATCCCTGCCTGAACACGTTTTTTTGCATCAGAAAACAATGGGTAATATTCCTCTTCTTTTGCACCAAGACCCATAACTGGCATCTGCAAAGAAAGCGTGGCCCAGTTATGCTGCGGCAGATACGTTCTTAACGGATTAATTAATTTTTTTTGGTCTGGGTGTCCACCCATAGGGTGCAAAATAATTGCTGTTCCTTGTTTATTAATTTTTTCTGTTTCTGTATACAAGGCTAAAAACTTTTTATCTTTAAGTGGTAACCAAACGATTTTTCCAGAGGAAAAAGTGGATTCTATTTCTTCCGCATATTCCAGTTCTCGCAAATCATTCGATGCCCAACTATTCACTATGTAGCTGTTGATAATGAGAAATAAAACCAACTTCAACATTATTTTTTCTCTGTACTATAGAAAGTACTATCACGGTATATTTCATGGATATGTCTTAATATGACCATAACCACTGACGCAACTGGTAATGCTAATAAAACACCTAAAAAACCGAACAATTGTCCTCCCGCTAATACTGCAAACATCACAGCAACAGGGTGTAGCCCAATCTTATCACCGACTAACATGGGTGTAAGTATCATGCCTTCTAGCGATTGTCCGACTACAAATACAATGGAAACAGGTATTAAATACATGACATCTTGAAATTGGAGTAATGCTGCAATACAAGCCACTGTAATTCCAACAATTGAGCCTAGATAGGGTACAAAACTGACTATCCCTGCTAACATCCCTATTAATAAGGCCAGGTTCAAGCCTACTAACCATAAACCTATACTATAAATAGCTCCCAAAGCCAGCATCACATAAAACTGTCCACGCAAAAATGCGGCAAGAACATTATCTGTCTCAATAGCTAACTTTGCTGCTGTAGGTGCTGCTCTACGAGGTAATAACTCATGAACTTTTTTTACCAAAACATCCCAGTCACGTAATAAATAAAAAGTAATTACCGGAATTAATATCAGATTCATTAACCATGCTGCCAGCACGGCACCTGAACGGGAAACTGAGCCCATAAATGCGAGCGCACTCCCTCCCGCTTTTTGCCAATGGCTCTTAAGCAATGAAATGATTTTATCCCCTTCAATCAAACTAATTTCCAAGCCTAGATGCTGATCTAGCCAGGGAATAACAGCTTCATTTAACCATTTCGTATAAATAGGAAGATGTCCTAAAAAATGACTGATCTGGAGTTCAATTTTTGGCACCAGGATAACTATTACTGTTGAGACAATCAGAAACATTGCTGTAAAAACAACTATCACGGCATTTGTACGTCCCAATTGATAGTTCCTGACCTTAAATACTTCGAGTTTATCTGCTAAAGGATCACCCAGATAAGCCAACATTGCCGCAAATACAAATGGCATTAGTACGGGGGCTAATAGAAATATTAACCATCCGGTCACTAACATAAAAGTAAGGGTCAACCATTTTTGTGAGTCTGTCATTTGGCTAATTTGCTATATGTGGTATTTGAAGAGTCTGGAACAATCAGTTACAGGCTCATCTAAAATACGATGATTGAACTGATTATTCCAGGTTTTATTTATACTTCGCACGATCACGGATACAGATTTCTAACGGCTGATTTTTGCCGATAGCTGCGTTACTAAAACAATTTCATAGCTTGCTATGCGCCTGTTTTAGCGCCTTGCTCTCGACAAAAATCTTCGCGTCATAAATTCCGCATCCGTGGCCGCGCGAAGTATACTTTTTTATATTAATTTAAATGACTATTAACTTATCTCAGGTTACTCTCGGTTTTGACGTTTGTGGATTAACTTCACAAACGGTGTCATTCCAACCAGCGGGAGGAATCTTGAATCTAAGTACATTTCTGAATTACAAGATTTCTCGGTAATTGCTCCTGCATTACCCTACCTTCTGCATCCCTGCAGTCGTCCCGCTGGTCGAAATGACGATATTTTAAAAATAGCCAGGAATGACTTATTCTAAAGTTTAACCTTTGCTTTTTTTATAGCCCTATTAATTTATGCGATTAATGTGAGTCATAGTTTTCAATAAATGCTGCAAACCCGGGAAATTTTTTCTGCGCATAACTTGAATGACACTGAATACAGCTGTCGTTCATTTTATAAAAATAAAAATTGACTACATCGGTATTTCTAACTTCTGCTGCGTGTGCCAACATACCCGCATACTGGTGAAATGAATGATCAAGCTTTATAAACTGTTTAGGCAAACTATGATGTAGATGTTCCATCTGCTCTGCCGTTAAACTTTGTTTCATTATATAACTAGCCTGAATCTGCTTTCCTATTTCTGCAGTTTTCCCCCAATTCCCTGTTGCAATAGTACTCACCAGCTCTTGCATCGCTTTTTCTATTGCCCGCATTTCCTTTGTTAATAACGGTTGAATATCTACCGGAATATTTAACCCCACTATTGATGGCTGGTGAACATGGGGCTTCTCTTCTGCAATACTACTGGCAGAAGTTAATACACTCATTAGAAAGACTAATATAAGCGTTTTAAACAATATCACTTAACACTCCAATATGCAGCAACGGCTGCACTGACTAACCCTAAAATTGCAGCTATAATCCAAATCCATTTTTTGCTGACACTTGTTGCCTTAGTTATCTCTACTCCTTCTATACTTGCATTGACTGCTTTGGATTTACCATCCTCACTGTGCTCTACTTGATAAAAAATTGTATCTCCCCGATAAGGACGCCTTGCGCTACTACTTAAGGCAGAAATGTGTATAAAAATATCATCGCTACCATCTTCAGGTTTTATAAATCCAAAACCGCGATCATCTTTCCAGGTCTTTAAAAAACCTTTTTTTTCTGTCGTCGCCATACTATCTATCCTCTATTAATCATGTCTTTATGTATTGCTTGTATTTTGCAGCGTAAGCCACTCTTGTTTGGAAAGTAAATTCTATAACATCCACAACCCACTTGTCTGCAAAATACATGGATGTATTGAATGGAAATCATGCAAGGAGCAATTATTTGCAAAATACATGGATGTATTGAATGGAAAATATGCATAACACCATGGAAGGCGTGTAACAGAACAACGCATGAGTAGTCGCTGAGGAACTATTATCAGCACAAAACAGGGAAAAACTATTTGAAAATATGTTAAATTTTTGTAACTACTCAGTGTATTGTGTCATTCCAAATTTAACGAGGAATCTTGCTGCTTAGAATATGATGATAATATTTAAGATTTCTCGACAATAGTTCCTTGCATTACCCTACCTTCTGCATGCAGTCGTCTCCCGCTGGTCAAAATGACTGAAGAATCAATAGTTTTTAAAAAACATGCTGAGTAGTTACCTTTTTTTATGCAGGGATTGAAACTGAACCCGCATAACACAACGGATTCAGGAAAAATTATTATTAATCTTTATCAATAAGGACTTTACCATCAATAACTAACTTAGAAACTCCGCCTCGACTCGAAGATAAAGTACAAGTTGCTTTTTTAAAGTTATCGCCTTTCTCACCGACCCATTCCAGAGTCAAATAGGTTGCTTTATCCGTCTCCTGATTAGAAACTAATGTTGTTATCGATGACCCAGTGTATTTTTTAATTAGCCGAGGACATTTTTGATGCGCCATACCCTGCATTCCAGAAACCGCCCGAACCATTGCAGCCGCTTCTTTTTGTTGATCAGTCTGTTCTTTATTCCCTCCAACCAATAAAAAACCGATAACAAACACACCCACAACTGCTACTATCATCTTCTGTGCATTACTCATTATATTCTCCAGTAGTTAATTTCTTATTATAATTGGTTTATCGCAAGCGATAAATAAACATACATATTTTACGGTATCAATTCTATCTTTAAACCAGCCATACATCAATTAAAACTCAACGCCTTGTTCTGCTTTAATTCCTTCTGTGTATGCATGTTTTAGCTTTTTCATTTCGGTCACAGTATTAGCCACCGCAATTACTTCTGGCGGTGCATTACGCCCAGTCAACACCAAATGCATCCAGGACGGCTTTTCGTCTGTAATAAAACGGGCTATTTCCTCACCTGTTATCCAGTTATAACCGCAACAGTAATTTATTTCATCCAGTAATACAAAATCATATTGTTGAGATAATATTTTCTGTTTACTAAATTCCCAAATCTTACGACTGGTTTTAATATCCTGTTCAGGGTTTTTGGTATCCCAGGTGAAGCCATCCCCCATCACATGCCACTCAATATTATCAAAGCGCTCTGCCGCTTTCTGCTCCCCCGTCTGCCACTTGCCTTTTATATACTGAATCACACAAACTTTCATACCCCAGCCAGCAGCTCGGAACACCATTCCCAGAGCGCTCGAAGACTTTCCCTTTCCCTCTCCAGTATGAACCAAAACAATACCCTGACGACGATCTCTAGATTTCATTTATTCCACATTTTTAACTTAAAAAAACATTTTACCGTAAACTATTATAAATAAATTTATCTATAACACATTAGAACCTGTTCAAGGTCTCATTGCTGCTACAATGCCTTTTTTTATTCTCAATCCAAGAAACACCAATGGACGTTATCCAGCGTATAGCCAAAGAATTAACCGTTAATATTAAACAAGTGACCGCTGCTGTCACTTTGCTGGATGAAGGAGCAACTGTCCCTTTTATTTCCCGTTATAGAAAGGAAGCTACTGGAGGACTAGATGACCAACAACTACGAATCCTTGACGAACGCCTAATCTATCTCCGAGAATTGAATAGCCGAAGAACAAGTATTCTTGAAAGCATATCATCCCAAGGCAAACTGACAGCTGAGTTAGAAAAAGCAATCAAACAGGCTGACACTAAAACTTTACTGGAAGATTTATACCGGCCTTATAAACCCAAGCGTAGAACTAAAGCTCAAATCGCAAGAGAAGCAGGACTTGAACCCCTGGCTGATGCTATTCTTGAAGACCGTAACATTGTTCCAGAACACATTGCCTGTGACTATACTAATGCAGACAAAGACATCCATGATATTGCTGCCGCTTTGGATGGTGCAAAACAAATCATTATGGAGCGTATTTCCGAAGATGCTGTACTGCTAACAGAACTTCGTGAACGTATTTGGAACAATGGTATTATCCATGCAGTGGTGGTTAAAGACAAGGAAGCAGAAGCGGCAAAATTCAAAGATTATTTTGATTATCAGGAAGCGATAAACAAAATCCCATCTCATCGTGCATTGGCTTTATTTCGAGGTCGTAATGAAGACTTATTAAGTCTTTCCCTTAAACCAGGAATAGATGATAAGGAACAGCACCAAATATGCGCACAACTGGTTGCTCGACATATTAAGGTAACAGATACGTCGAGACCTGCCGATGCATGGCTGGCTGAAACAGCCCGGTTAGCCTGGAAAATTAAATTATTCACCCGCATTGATCTGGATTTAAAACTACGCTTACGCGAAGCCTCTGAACTTGAGGCAATTAAAGTATTTGCCTGCAATTTAAGAGACTTGCTATTAGCTGCACCAGCTGGCCCTAAATCCACCATGGGGCTTGACCCCGGCATCCGCACTGGCGTTAAAGTGGCTGTCGTTGATGCTACAGGAAAAATGTTAGCCTTTGATACCATATATCCACATGCACCCAAAAACCAATGGGATGCATCTATCAACACTCTGGCAAAACTGATTAAACAACATCATGTAGACTTAGTCAGCATAGGCAACGGCACGGGGTCAAGAGAGACCGATCAGCTGGTTGCTGATTTAATGAAACAACATAAAAGCCTTAAATTCAATAAAATCATAGTTTCAGAAGCAGGTGCATCGGTATATTCTGCCTCTGAGCTGGCAGCCAAAGAATTTCCTGATCTGGATGTAACCATTCGTGGCGCAATATCAATTGCCAGACGATTACAAGATCCACTGGCAGAGCTGGTTAAAATAGAACCCAAATCCATAGGTGTAGGTCAATATCAACACGATGTAAATCAGGTACAACTTGCCAGAAGTCTGGACACAGTCATTGAAGACTGTGTGAATGCTGTCGGTGTTGACGTTAATACCGCATCAGCCTCACTGCTTAAACAAGTTTCCGGTTTGTCTGCCAGCGTGAGTGAAAACATCGTTGCTTTCCGTAATGAAAACGGCCCATTTAGCAATAGAAAACAACTAAAAAAAGTACCTCGTTTAGGTGACAAAGCCTATGAACAGGCTGCCGGATTCTTGCGCATCATGTCCGGAGAAAATCCTCTGGATGCCTCAGCAGTACACCCTGAAACCTATCCTGTGGTAAATGCTATTCTTGATGATACAGGTAAATCTATCTCCGAACTCATTGGTCAGAGTCACTTTCTGCGGGGCTTACATGCCGCCAATTATACGAATGACAACTTCGGTTTACCCACTGTTACAGATATTCTTCAGGAACTGGAAAAACCAGGTCGAGACCCTAGGCCAGAATTTAAAAGCGCACAGTTCAAAGAAGGTATAGAAAAAATTACGGATCTGCAAATAGGAATGATGCTGGAAGGCGTAGTTACCAATGTTGCTAATTTTGGAGCTTTTATTGATATAGGCGTTCATCAGGATGGTTTGGTACATATCTCCCATTTAGCAGATGTCTTTGTTAAAGACCCCAGAGATGTAGTGAAAACAGGTGAAATGGTTAAAGTAAAAGTATTAGAAATTGATGTTGCTCGTAAGCGAATTGCTTTATCAATGAAGAGAAATACTGATGAATCACTAATTAAGCCAAAACCAAAAAAACAGAAAGCAGGACAACAAAAAAACCATCAGCACCCAGGCCAACAAACAACCATTCAAGGAACCATGGCCAATGCGTTTGCCAAAGCATTGAAAAAGTAAAACAAAAAAGCTCTGCTATACTCTAATGAGTTAACTATATAATCGAACAAACTCACTGGATATGTTATGAAAAAACTCGCACTTCCTCTTTTACTTGCAAGTCTTCTAATGGCCACCGTATCAAATTGCTTCGCAGATGAACAACAGAGTTATGGCTCGCAAGTAGGCAACAAAGCACTGAATGGCTTTGCCAATATAACCACTGCAGTCCTGGAAATCCCAAAAAACATCATCAATACCACTAATGACAGTAACTTTGCCTATGGTATCGCTGGCGGTTTAGGTAAAGGTATCCTCAACACTGTAGGCAGAATAGTAACGGGAATAACTGATTTGATAACTGCGCCACTGCCGACTAAACCTATCGCTTATCCGCTATATGTTTGGGATGATTTTGATGAAGATACCACTTACGGTGAAGTATTTCGTCTTCAGGAATAACGCCAAGCATCACCATCAGGCAATGTGAAGCGTGTTTTTATACAAATAATAGAGTGGTATAGCGAGAGAACAAAAAGGCGCGTAGCATTGACTATCTGAGTGAATGCTATTAGCTTTTATTTTTCTCAGGCTTCACAAATTTCACTTTATTTACGAGTTCAGGATTCTCTTCGTCAACACCTGATGATTCAGATTGGTTATTAACTTTTGCCCAATCTGTCTTTCCAGGGCTACCCTGACTTTTTTTATGATGTTTCACAATCAGTTTTTCCATCACTATTTCTCCAAATATTTTACTTTCTTGAACTTTTTCAAATCCTCATCATTTAGAAGCGGCGGATCTGATTTGGCATTTTCCTCGATATCTTTTTCTGTCATATTCTTCAGGCGCTCATAATCTGTTTTCCCATCAGTGGAGTCACCTTTGCTTCTATTTACATTTATGTCTTTATTCACATGATCAATGCTCACTGTTATTTCATGCTGTAGTAAAGAGTCCTTTCTTTCTTACTAGCGGTTCTTGCTGAAATCATTCGGCGAGATGTATTATTCTTTCTCCAAGTATATACAGCTATTAACCTAGAAAAATCAGTTGATCGCTGAAAATTTACAAAAGCTATTGAATGTAGTGGGTAGTCAAGTTTAATGTGAGTCACCTATTTGGTGGGGGTCAACCGCTCCATGGTTTTGTGAAAAAATCAGGACAAAAAATCCTGCAGAATCACTCTTGATAAGGACTATGGCCATTATCTGCGAGTGATTATTTGTCTTTTTTGCCCAGATTTTCCACAAATTCCATGTCCAACTGATTTTTCTAGGATTAACACACCTGGCTTAGCCTCTCCAATAACCTGGACTCTTTCTTCACCGTAATCATTTCTACTATCTAATGCTTCTATCCGCTCATCATCATCGAATATTGTTATTGCATCATTAAATTCGATACTATGCTATTCAATGTTTTTAGCATTTTTGTTCTCATCCCATTCGAATCGCACTATTCATACTCCTTGTTTATCAAGTGTCATTTCTTCAAAAGCTAACAAGTATAGCTTCTTGTCATAGGCAGTTTAGCAAACATCACCCCTAGCATACATAGCCTTAGAAAATAGCGGTTGCTTTAGGGTTTATCACTGCCAGAATCTCAAATGACTGCAACAGTGATTCATCAATACAAAACTCTATCAGGTTTGGCGATATCTTTAGATAATCTAACACACCAATACAGAACTTTGGTTCAAGTTCATTAAAATCAAAATCATATTTAGCACATGGCTCAATGCTTCCGGCGATCTTTCCTGCAACATGAAGGAGGCAGGCGTCTCTCTTAAAATCTTTGGCATTTACTGGGTCAAGATGATTGTTAATCATTTGCCAAATACTGGGAGGTAACTTCCAGTGTTTCAAAAATTCTGCGCCTAATTCAGCATATGTGAAACCCAGTTTTTCCAATTCAGCAGCAATCATAGCCTCCTCACCCAGGTTTTTAACACTGAGTATTTCCCTTGATAGCACTGGATATTGAGAAAAATAAATTAATTTACCTATACTATGCAATAACCCACCGATAAACAGACGTTCATACTCAGGATGTTTAGTTTTTTTAGCCAATATTTTTGCTATCACACCACTGGTTACACTGTGAAACCAAAATATATCCATATCAACCAATTCAGTGGGTATTCCTTTGAAACTGGTTGTTACTGCTGTTGTAATAACCAGGTTTCTTAGTTCTTTTAGACCAATGATAGTTATCGCTCGAGAAACCGTATCAATAGTCGCTGGAAAACCAAAATAAGCACTATTGACTATTTTCAATATATTTGCAGTTAACGCCGGATCAGTAATAATGATTTCTTCTAACTCGATATTTGACGGCTCAGGAGAGTTAAGTACTTCATTTATTCGCAAGGCAACTTCGGGCAGCGAAAATAGTGATTCAACTTGATTTGCTAAAGTCCTAGCATTCATTTGGAAACCTTTTATGGATATCAAAATATTAGTCAGTATAAAAATTGGTAATGGTACAGTTATTTTTGAACTAGAAAAATCAGTAGGCCGGCACTCGAAATTCTAATTTTTTTCTCTTCCTAATTTATTTAGAATTTCATTAAGTTGTGCATCATCCACGCGCCCTTCCAGCCAGATTGATTTTGCTATAACACATTCGTCATATGCAACTCTGTCCTGATTAAGTTGATCTGGATGAAGCTCATCATGCGCTTTATTTTCTCTGGAACTGGTGGCGACAGCTTTAGTTGCAATACTGGCAAGTTTTGCAGCTGCTTTTGCTCTTTCTAAGAACTGCCGTCCGACACCGGCAATAATAATCGCAAAAGTATTGCAAATCAAACCACGCTGGGACAAAAGTCTACCCCAGGCATCTTCTGCCATAACCGGGTCAGTTCCTAAGACTGAACCAGCCACACCCAAAAGGATACCCATCATGATGAATGACCAGCCGCTGATATTAAATAGCAATGAGATAAACTGGGCTTTTTCTGCTAGCGTAGTAGCGAAAGCGAGTCCCTCGTTAGGCACATATCCCTTAGGTACCGGAATAAAATTCTTTTCAAACCATACCATCAGCAACCCTCCATTAATATAATTATTTTGGTAACTACTCGGCTATTATTTTCTGAAGGTGCATGTTGTTGATTTATCAAACTTCTGCAATTCCACATATACTACACCTATGTAACTCACTTATTCACGCATCCTTATCAATCAACAACCTGTACCTTTAGTCTTAAACTCGCTGATTAGTTAGCTATTTTTTACCAAATAAAACCTTTGCTCTGGGTTTTGCCTTATTCTGAAGACAAAAATATGCGGCCTCATCAAAACTCATTTTTAATGATTGCGTATTTTTCTTCTCAACCAAAAATTTTTCAGCCTCAACTGTTGTTAAATTCCTCATTATTCTTGTTGCTATACATAAACAAGGTTTACTAAAACGTTTTCTATCCACATCTTTATTTACTGAACTTTTAATTTCCCTTTCAACACATTGCTCAGCAAATTTGTGTTCAAACGTATGCTTTTTCAAATCACTTACTTCAGAGCCATGGATATGATCAAACGAAATGTGTTCAGTTTTAGCATCCTGTTCTGGTTTATCATCAGAGCAAGCCGTTAAATTAACTGAAATAAACACAGTGGTTAATAGAACAAAAATGAAGTTTTTGGTTTTGATGGATATTTTCATAAATTCAATCGTTAGATGAGCAGCTATAATTAGCCTTTAACTTTATCATTTAATGTCCTCATTTTCTAGCGTATCATTTTTATACTTCGCGCGGTCACGGATACGGAATTTATAACGAGTTGATTTTTGTCAATAGCAAGACGCTGGAATGGGCACATAGCAAGCTACGCAACCATTTCAGCAACGAAGTCTATTGGCAAAATCGATCGATAGAAATCCGCATCCGTGACCGCGTGGAGTATCCTAACAATGAAACTGCAATCATCAACAATAAGTTCAACATCAGAATACCTTATCGCTGTCTGAACTGTAACTTAAAAAACCACAGGTTAAACTATAAGTGGTTTATCATTTTGACCAGCGGGACGACTGCAGGGGCAGATATTACTCCTGCAATATCTGCATTTACCACTTCCATGAGGTTTATGCAGAAGCTAGAATAATCCTTGAAAAATGGGCTTATATTCAAGATTCCTCCCACTGGTCGGAATGACATTGCAAGTTGAAATTTACTCGCCTTAATGTCAAAATCAAGAGTAATCTGAGATAGGCTAATAATCATTTTGTTAAATATAAAAAGTATACTTATTGTACTGGTCTTGTCATCTGTAACTAATTCTGAAAATCTGTTTGCAGATTCAAAAAACAAAGGCAGGCCAATTTCCAATGCCTGGGAATTACCGCCTCTGATCCTTAATGACCTTAATGGTAAAGAACAAAATCTTTATCAATGGCATGGCAATGTCATCATGCTGAATTTCTGGGCAACCTGGTGCCGCCCCTGTCAAATTGAAATACCGGAATTCATTAACTACCAATCACGCTATGCAGATCAAGGCCTGCAAATTATCGGAATTGGTTTAGACGAAGTTCGTAAATTACGTAATTACGTGCGTACTGTCGGTATTAATTATCCTATACTACAAGCTGACCCGGCATTGCAATACTCATTGCTAAACCAATGGGGCGACCCGTTCGGAGTTTTACCTTTTACTGTTATCATCGGCAAAGAGGGTCACCTGGTATTTATGCAACAAGGCATATTTAATGAACAGACATTTGATACTTTTGTTATGCCATTGTTAAACCGATAAAACGACTACACTTTTCCTTTAGGAATGCGCACAGAATAAGTTGGTAATAGGCGAAGTAGTTTGTTCGTATTCAAGGCGTGAAAATAAGTGGTTAGCTGCTAGGAGGCTGTCCGAGAATAGAAACCGTAGCGAGGGAAAGGCATTTTGAGTCAGATTTTTCGTTCATTTGAGGCGAATAATGGGTTATTTAACGAAAATGAACAGAAAATCTGGCCAAAATAGCTTTTCCGCAGTAGGTTTTTCTATTCTCGGACAGCCTCCTAGGCCTACTCCCAGCTAATGAATCTGGCTATAAAGCCTTTTCTACATGATCCTCTATTTGCCATTGCAAAGGATATTTAGCAATTACATACTGAAGATAATCCGTCATTTTTTCAGCAATAAATTTTTGTCTAACCCGATCTTTAATTGCAGCATAATCTTTACGTTCCGATGGTTTTCGATTAACAATAACAACCAAATGCCATCCCTTATCTGTTTTAATAATTTTGCTGACTTCATTGTCTTTCAACGTTTTGATGCCCTGTTCAATTTCTCTGTCAGCATTTCCTTGCTTTACCCAGCCCATATCACCTGAACGCTGACGGCCATACGGATCAATACTATACTGGCCTGCTAATTCAAACAGACTTTCGCCAGCCTTAATTCTGATTAGCATGTCTTCCGCTTCTTGTTTTGTCCCCAAAACAATCTGACCAATTTGCCTACGTTCTGGAATGTATGCAATATTAGGGTGTTCCTGAAAATAATCTAATAATACTTTTTCATCAGGAATCCATTGTTGTTCTTTTTCGGCCAATAGTAAACGAATAGTCAGGTTATGAGCGTATTCTTCTGTCTGTGAATCAACATTCTCACCTTGTGCAATCGCCGCTTTTGCTGTCAATATCAATGCAACCCATTCATTAACTTTGTCTACTATCCGCTGTTTATCTATGGTTTTTTGATTCTGTGCAATTAAATCACCATACATAATCCTTAGACCAATCCCTTCTGCTAATACTGTATCTGCAGTGGGTATTTTATCCAGCTTTTCAAAATAGGTTTTAACTTTAGCCTGCTGTATTAATTTTTTAATATTATCGTTTTTCAGGGTAGTAAAATTTTCAGCAACATAAGCTGAACGTGCAGCAACTAATGCATCACTATTACCCTTAAACTTTGATGTAAACTGTTGTTGCAACTGCTCAGGGATCTGAATTTTTTGCCGTAAATTATTCAAATAACGTTGGGCCAGCAGTGCGGTTTTAAAGTTACCCATTTCCTTTAGAAAGAGGCTACTTTGATTTTTCCCTTGCGTTACTGCTTCCTGATAAAGCGCTTCAGCTCTGGCCATACGTAACAGTAAATCACCACGAAGATAAGCCTGATCATTTTCATCCATGCCTGGAAATTGTGTCGCAAAAGGAGCTGCCAGCATGGCCGATTCCAATTGTTGCTCTGTTACCTGTCCTGATTCACCAATTGTTACCAAGACCTTATCGGCATAAACAAAGTTATTAAGAAAAGTAGAAAATAAAAAAAATAATAAGTTTTTTTTCATAGGGACTAAAGAATGCAGTTTTTCAAAAATAGGGTAGGCATTGTGTGAGCAAAACCACCCTCGGCACGATTATTCAAAACCAGCTATTGCTGTATCTGTTAAATCGCTTTTTTCGCGCCGAGGGCAAATGCCACTATATTAATGCGTGCAGTTGAATGCTATTTTAAATTCTTGCCACCCAAATCATGCGCATTGGAGTGTATCCAGCTAATTGCCGCATCAAGGTTATCCTTGATTTTGTTACCTTTCCAAGTCAGTGCTTCTGCGATAATTGGCACACCTGATGCGTTCACTTCATGACAAGACGCACACAATAATGGCCCATGACTACCGTCTGGGTTATATTGTGCCGCTTGCTTATACGTTGTAGGATCAACCGTTGGTGTAACCGGATACAAGCCATGAATAGATTCATGACAAGCCTGACAAGCTAAACCCGCATGACCTTTTGAATAACGCATCACACTGTATTTACCAGGTTGATTAATTGGAAAAGCGACTCCACCCTGCCCTTCAACATAAGGTGGCGCATGACAGTCTGCGCAATGAGGCACACCGGGTGACAACCAATAATCACGACCATGACTGGCTGCATCATATGGAACTGCCGCTATACCCGTCGCATCATCCGGTAATTGCAGGGAAGACAGTTTGGCTGATGGATTAGCAGATAACAAGGTAACATTGACATCGCCATCTTCATCCTTAGTCACTAAAGGCGCACCATCTTTCATTGCTATAACGGCAATATCCGGCACCATTCTATCTTTGTCCCAGGTCAGTAAAATACCGGATTTCCCCGGAGTATCATGTCCATTTTTATCAAGCACAACTTTTGGGTCCAGATATTTTTGCTCTAATGTTTTCCGGCTTACACCAATCGCTTTGGCAATCTCATTAAGAGATTTATTACGAATCGTTTTACCTGTTTGCTTAAAGGCATTTATCAAATCATCACGCTGATACAGTTCACGAGACAACTGGCTGTGGCAGTTTGTGCACCACAACCCTTTACCACCTTGACCATTGCCAATGTTAGACACATTAGTTTGCATCCATTGTCCGACTGCATTCAGATATTCAGGTGTTCCTACTCCATCTTTGTCTTTGTTTGGGTTTGAATGCACGTCACGCCCTGCAAAACAGCCGCCTTTGGTATCTCGATTGTCCGACTTGGCATAAAAGTTTTTGCCACTGGGTGTTATTGGATAACCTTCCATACCGCCATCTTGTCTGTGAGCGGGGTGGCAGCCGGCACAAGTCCCTGTTCGTCCTTCTGCATCAGGCAATGGGCGAAGCGTCTGATGAACTCGGTGTAATGCTTCAGATAGTGCCATAATGGGGGTATCCCAAGATTCCAAAGTGTCACTACCAGAAAGAACCTGAGCAACACCTTTAGACTGAAGCACACCAATCACATTATCGGCATGACATTGCTGACACAAAACAGGATCATTACCCAAGCGGTTTTGCGTAGCTCGACTGGATGGATCGTATTTAGCAAGAAACTGGGTACCATGACGTGCATCATGAATCTGCAAAATAGAGATTGATGTCGCTTTCAAGTCTGCCATATAGGGTGTTGCACCCAGTCCTTTCCAAAACGCTTTTTCCTGTTTGTATAAAGTAAATGTGTCACCGTTGGCATTGGCATTGGCATGACAGTTAGAACAGTTAGGCACATCAATCGGGTTGGTACCGATAAATTTAACCGGCTTGCCAGTATGGCTGTCAATTACCGGCTTCCCACTTTTGGCATCAACCAGACCGACCCAGGCTTCCTGATAGGGACGAATGTCACTTTCCACAATTTCCAGTGGACTTTTCTTCATCAACTCATCATAAAATGGCGTCAGTGGTAGGCCTAATGCATCCCAAATACCTGGATTAGTTAATACTATTGGTACATTATCCAAAACTGGAGACTTGGTATAAACCACCGTCCCGGTGTCACCGGTATAATGTAGATGACCATTTTTCAAAGGCATACCGGATGGCCCAGCATCTCGCGGTATAGGTAATTCGATACCAATACGTTTCTTTTCACTGTCCTTACTGGTTTTTTTTGGGTTACTGCCTTTTAAGTCTTTATAAATATATAGATGCGTGAAATAAGCGTTGCCTACATTTTCATTTTTACTGTATTTACCATCCTTATTGACATCGTAAGGAATATTCCAGTACGCCAGCTTGGTTCCTTCCGAAAAAGTATTGTCAATATGACCATATTCAAGCTTCATGCGTTTTTTACCGTCTAACAAAACCGTTGGATCTTTTGGATCTGCTTTCAGCAATT
>Ga0256847_1000706_pt1 | contig 19825 bp, 9 predicted proteins | sample TeddybearmetaG_FD_189099 | JGI IMG/M metagenome (GOLD analysis project Ga0256847, IMG submission 189099) | Hydrothermal vent microbial communities from East Pacific Rise, Pacific Ocean - Teddybear | ecosystem: Environmental > Aquatic > Marine > Hydrothermal vents | place: Pacific Ocean: East... | reverse complement strand
GGAAATGTCTCTATTAGTGCCGTTACACTCACAGATGCTCAATGTAATGTCGCTCCAACATTAAATAGCGGTGATGATGGTGATAATATTTTAGAAGTCACTGAAACATGGATTTATCTTTGTAGTCATACCGTCACCCAAGCTGAAGTTGATGCGGGCACCGTTAATAACTCCGTTTCTGCATCAGGTACACCTGCAGGGGGCGTTTTACCCAATGCAACAGATACTTTAAATATTGTGATTACACCAAGCCCCGCTTGGACTTTAAATAAAACCTCAAGCTCTACTCCGTCGGTTGCAGGAAATTCTGCTAATTATAGTTTCTCTTTAGCTAATACGGGAAATGTCTCTATTAGTGCCGTTACACTCACAGATGCTCAATGTAATGTCGCTCCAACATTAAATAGCGGTGATGATGGTGATAATATTTTAGAAGTCACTGAAACATGGATTTATCTTTGTAGTCATACCGTCACTCAAGCTGAAGTTGATGCGGGCACCGTTAATAACTCTGCTTCTGCATCAGGTACACCTGCAGGGGGCGTTTTACCCAATGCAACAGATACTTTAAATATTGCGATTACACCAAGCCCAGTTTGGACTTTAAATAAAACCTCAAGCTCTACTCCGTCGGTTGCAGGAAATTCTGCTAATTATAGTTTCTCTTTAGCTAATACGGGAAATATCTCTATTAGTGCTGTTACACTCACAGATACTCAATGTAATGCAGTCCCAACATTAAATAGTGGTGATGATGGTGATAATATTTTAGAAGTCACTGAAACCTGGGTTTATCTTTGTAGTCATACCGTCACACAAGCCGAAGTTAATGCGGGCACCGTGAATAACTCCGCTTCTGCATCAGGTACACCTGCAGGAGGCGTTTTGCCCAATGCAACAGATACTTTAAATATTGCGATTACACCAAGCCCTGCTTGGACTTTAGATAAAACCTCAAGCTCTACTCCAACGGCGGCAGGACAAGCCGTTAGCTATGGTTTCTCTTTAGATAATATGGGAAATGTTTCTATTAACACCATTACATTAACAGATGCTCAATGTGATGCGGCCCCAACATTAAACATCGGTGATACAAACAATAATCTTGTTTTAGAAGTCACTGAAACCTGGACTTATAGTTGTAGTCATACTGTTACCCTTGCCGAAGTAACAGCGGGTACCGTTAATAATTCAGCTTCCGCATCAGGTACACCTGTAGGAGGCGTTTTAGCAAATGCAACCGATACTTTAAGTATTGCAATCCCTCAAGCAAATTTGAGTGTGAATAAAGTATTAACAGATACGGCTCCTTATTTAACAGGCGATACGGTCACTTATACTTTAACGATTGCAAATGCAGGACTTGATAGTGCAACAGGTGTAAAAGTCACAGATTCACCTAATAATTTAACCATTGCCAGCGTTGCTGTTTCGGGTGCTTCAGGCGTGACTGATTGTACACCGATAACCATTGTTCAGGTAGGAGGTTGTAGTGTTGGTGAAACGGTTATTGGAACCTTGCCCGCAGGTGATAATATTATTCTAACAATGACAGCGACCATTGATGCAGGGGGTGTTTTTTCAAATGCGGCAACGGTAACTTCAGATATTTTTGATCCTGATACTTTAGACAATACTGATAATGAAGCGGCCAATGGAGATACCGCAGGTTTTGTTGCAGATATTTCAATTACGAAAGCTTTACAAGATGATTCTCCTTATCAAACAGGAGATACCGTCACTTACACTCTAACGATTACCAATGCGGGTCCTGATACTGCAACAACGATTAATATAGTTGACACACCAACGAACTTATCTCTTCAATCGGTGGCTATTTCAGGTGCAAGTGGGGTTACTGATTGTACAACCATTAATTTATTAACAGGGTGTAGTGTCGGTGAAACAACGGTTGGAACGGTACCTTCAGGGGATAGTGTGGTTTTAACTGTTACTGCAAATATTACCAGTGGAGGGAGCTTTAGTAATTTAGCGACAATAACCATTGCAGAAAACGATCCAAATTTATTAAATAACTCTGCCAACGATGGTTCAACAGCAACTTCCGTTATTGTTGCCAATACCGATGATTTCTCAGCTTCTCCAGTTAATGGTTTAGTCGGTGGAACCGTGGGTGATGTAACAACAAATGATACCCTAGATGGAGTTGCGGTTGTAGATACTGATATTACAATTACAGTAACCAATGTTGGAGGCTTAACAGGAGTAACAATTAATACAACAGGGGGTATTATTATTCCTGCAAATACAGCTGCTGCAACTTATAATGTGACTTATCAAATTTGTCAAAATTCAAACCCAACAAATTGTGATACCGCCGTTGCAACTGTTCAAGTTAATCCTGCGGTTATTGATGCAATTGTAGATGATTTTAGTGCCACGCCTATTAATGGTCTAGTCGGTGGTAGCGCAGGAGATGTTACAACAAATGATACCTTGAATGGGGTCGCTTTTGTTGATACGGATGTGGCAATTACAATAACAAATATAGGGGGTTTAACAGGTGTTACTATTGATGCAACAGGTAATGTGATTGTTCCAGCAAATACGGTTGCAGGAAGTTATGATGTCACTTATCAAATCTGTGAAAATCTGAATCCAACCAACTGTGATAGTGCAATTGCAACAGTACAAGTTAATCCTGCAGTTATTGATGCAATTGCAGATGATTTTAGTGCTACACCTGTTAATGGGCTTGTTGGTGGTACCTCAGGAGATGTTACAACAAATGATACCTTGAATGGGGCTGCTTTTGTTGATACGGATGTGGCAATTACAGTCACAAATATAGGTGGTTTAACAGGCGTTACCATTGATGCAACAGGTAATGTGATTGTTCCAGCAAATACAGCATCAGCAAGTTATGATGTCACTTATCAAATCTGTGAAAATCTGAATCCAACCAATTGTGATACCGCAATAGCAACCATTCAAGTTGATCCTGCGGTTATTGATGCGATTGTAGATGATTTTAGTGCCACACCCGTTAATGGTTTAGTGGGTGGTACTGCAGGGGATGTTACCGCAAATGACACCTTGAATGGGGCTGCTTTTGTTGATACGAATGTGACGATTACAGTAACAAATACAGGGGGTTTAACAGGTGTTACCATTGATGCAACAGGTAATGTGATTATTCCTGCAAATACACCAGCAGCAAGTTATGATGTCACTTATCAAATCTGTGAAAACCTAAATCCAACCAATTGTGATACGGCTGTTGCAACAGTTCAAGTTAATCCTGCGGTGATTGCTGCCGTTGCAGATGATTTTAGTGCCACACCTATTAATGGTTTAGTGGGTGGTACCGCAGGAGATGTTACAACTAATGATTCCTTAAATGGGGCTGCTTTTGCTGATACCGATGTGACAATCACCATAACAAATATTGGTGGTTTAACAGGCGTTACCATTGATGCAACAGGTAATGTGACTGTTCCCGCAAATACCACTGCTGGAAGTTATAACGTTACTTACCAAATTTGTGAAAATGCCAATCCAACCAATTGTGATACTGCAATTGCAACGGTTCAGGTAAATCCACCTGTTATTGATGCTGTTGTAGATGATTTTACAGCAACCGTTGTTAATGGGGTTGTTGGTGCAACAGTGGGTGATGTGACAACGAATGATACTTTAAATGGTGTAGCTGTTGTTGATACTAATATTGCGATTACTGTAACAGATATTGGCGGTTTAACAGGTGTTACGATTAATGCAACTGGTGGAGTTGTTATTCCAGCTAATACAACACCAAATACCTATACAGTTACTTATCAAATTTGTGAAAATATCAATCCAACCAATTGTGATACGGCAACGGTTGCGCTTGAAGTATTAGGGCTTCCTATTAATGCGGTTAATGATGATTTTACTGCAACTCCTATTAGTGGTTTTGCGGGAGGTGTTACTGGTGATGTAACTCTAAATGATACTTTAAATAATGTCACTGTGGTTAATAGCGACATTACCATTAGCGTTATTGATGATGATGGTTTAACAGGAATTTCATTTAATGCAGGAGGAGTTTTTGGAGCTATTAACATTCCTGGATTAATTGTTCCTAAAACCTATAACATTACTTATCAAATTTGTGAAAAAGCAATACCAACCAATTGTGATACTGCAATTGCCACTATTCTTGTTTTAAGTTCGACTGATTTATCAATCATTAAATTATTACAAGATGATTCACCTTATTTAACAGGAAATACGGTTACCTATACTTTAACCGTTGAGAATAAAGGTCTCATTGAAGCCATCGGAGTAAAAATTATAGATGCCCCTAATAATTTAACCATTAGAAGTGTTGCTATTTTAGGTGCAACAGGGGTGACTGATTGTACAATAAATACGATTACTCAAGTCGGTGGTTGTAGTGTTGGGAAAACAGTTATTGGAAGATTATCTGCTGGTGATAGTGTTTCCTTAACTGTTACAGCAACCATTAATGTTGGAGGTGGCTTTACAAATAGTGCAACCGTTAGCAATGATGTTCCAGATTCTGATAATTCAAATAATACAGATAATGAAGCAGCTAATGGGGATACCGCAGGCTCTATTGCAGATATTTCAATCATAAAATTTTTACAAGATGGTTCACCTTATAAAACAGGAGATACAGTTACTTATACTTTAACTGTTGCAAATGCAGGTCCTGACACCGCAACCAATATTAATATTGTTGATGCACCAACGAAGTTAACCCTTCAAACGATTTCAGTTCTCGGAGCAACTGGGGTTACTGATTGTACGGCTGCAACATTATTAACAGGTTGTAGTGTGGGTGAATCAACCGTTGGAACTTTGCCTTCAAGCAATAGTGTTGTATTAATAATTACCGCTCTTATTAATAGTGGAGGAAGCTTTACCAATGTTGCCACAATCACTATTGCAGAAACAGATCCTGATACCACTAATAACTCTGCTAATGATGGTTCAACCGCGATCTCTATTATTGTTGCTAATGCCGATGATTTAACAACGTCTCCTGTTAATGGTTTAATAGGAGGAACGGTGGGTGATGTCACAAGTAATGATACCTTAGACAGTACGGCTGTTGTGGATGCTGACATTACAATAACAGTGACTACTAATGGGGGTTTAACAGGCGTTACCATTAATGCAACAGGTGAAATTATTATCCCTGCAAATACCTCTGCAGCAACTTATAATATTACTTATCAAATTTGTGAAAATGCAATCCCGACCAACTGTGATACAGCCGTTGCAACCGTGGTTGTTGAAGCCGCAACAATTGATGCCATTGATGATGACTTTACGGGTGCTCCAGTTAATGGTCTGATTGGTGGAACAGCAGGAGATGCCACAAGCAATGACACATTAAATGGCATTGCTGTTACTGATGCTAATATTACAATGACAATTACGGCTAATGGCGGGTTAACGGGTGTTACAATCAACACTTCAGGTGAAATTATTGTTCCTGCAAGCACCCCAGCCATTACTTATATTGTTACTTATCAAATTTGTGAAAACTTAAATCCAACAAATTGTGATACTGCCAATGCCACCGTTGTTGTTAATCCCCCTGTAATTGATGCGGTGGTTGATGACTTTAGTGGTGCACCTGTTAATGGTTTAACAGGGGGTACCGCAGGTGATGTAACCACTAACGATACTTTAAATGGGGTTTCGGTAACAGACAGTGATATTAATATTAGTATTACCAATAATGGCGGTTTAACCAATGCAACGATTGATGCGACAGGCAATATTAGTGTCCCAGCAGGAACAACGGCGGGTACTTATAGTATTACTTATCAAATTTGTGAAAAAGCAGACGCAACTAACTGTGATACTGCAATCGCAACGGTTGTTGTTAATCCTCCTGTAATTGATGCCGTAGTTGATGACTTTAGTGGTTCACCTGTTAATGGTTTAACAGGAGGTACAGCAGGTGATGTAACAGTCAATGACACATTAAATGGAGTTGCTGTAACTGATAGTGATATTGCCATTAGTATTACTGTTGAGGGTGGTTTAACAGGTGTTACTGTTGATGCAACAGGTAATATTATTGTTCCAGCAGGAACAACAGCAGGGACTTATGATATTACTTATCAAATCTGTGAAAATGCCAATCCAACTAATTGTGATACGGCAACCGCAACCGTTGTTGTTAATCCGCCTGCAATTGATGCAATCACTGATAACTTTAGTGGTTCAGCTGTTAGCAGTATTAATGGCGGGATTGCAGGTGATGTAACATTAAACGATACATTAAATGGGGTTGCTGTTAATGATAATAATATTACAATAACGCTTACAGCTAATGGCGGTTTAACTGGAGCTACGATTGATGCAGCAGGTAATATTACGGTTCCAGCAGGAAGTGCCGCAGGAAGCTATAATATAACGTATCAAATTTGTGAAAAAGCCAATCCAACAAACTGTGATACAGCGGTGGCAACAGTTGTTGTTTCTGCCTCTTCTATTGATGCCGTTGTTGATGATTTTAGTAGCTCACCTGTTGATGGTATAGCAGGTGGAATTGCGGGTGATGTAACATTAAATGATACCTTGAATGGGACGGCAGTTAATGACAATGATATTACATTGACTATTACAGCAAATGGCGGCTTAACAGGTGCAACAATTAGTGCAACAGGTAATATTTCTATACCTGCTGGTACAACAGCAGGTACTTATAATCTTACTTATCAAATTTGTGAAAAAGCCAATCCAACAAATTGTGATACAGCCGTTGCAACCATTGTTGTTTCAGGTTCCTCAATTGATGCATTGGTTGATGACTTCAGTGGAACGCCAGTCAATGGTATAACAGGGGGAGTTGTTGGTGATGTTACTTTAAATGACACCTTAAATGGAACGGCGGTGAATGATGCAGATATTAATATCAGCGTTACCACCAATGGCGGTTTAACAGGCGTTACAATTGATGCTACAGGTAATATTTCAGTTCCTGTAAACACCCCTTCAGGTACTTACAATGTAACGTATCAAATTTGTGAAAAAGCTAATCCAACAAGCTGTGATACGGCTGTCGTAACAATTGTGGTTGCAAGCTCTCCAGTAGCAACAGATGATGTGGGTACAGGAACCATTGGTTTACCCGCAACCGTTAATGTAACAACAAACGACACCACAGGAAGCACGGTTGATCCAAGCACCATTATTCTTTCAGCTACGACTGTTGCGGGTGAAGGTGTTTGGAGTGTAAGTACCACGGGTATTGTGACTTTTACACCTGAAACAGGTTTTACAAGTAATCCAACTCCTATTAGCTATACCATCAAAGACACCAATAATGTCACTTCTAATTCTGCAACCATTACCTTTAATTATGCACCAGCCGCAGTTACAGGCGTTGTATTTATTGATGTTAATGGCGATGGAATTCAGAATAATGGAGAAACAGGGGTTCAAAATATTTTAATTAATTTAATTCCTGTTAGTGATCCAACCCAAGTTATTAACTTACAAACACAAGCAGATGGTACTTTCTCGCAAGGAGTCGTGCCTGGAACTTATACGGTACAGTTAACAACCCCCGCGGGGATTATTATTAAAGAACAAGTGGTCACTGTTGCAGCAGGTGATACCGCCTTTGTACCCGAAGCCATTGATCCAGCAGGCATTGTTTATAATGAAACGACAGGAGCGGCGGTAGCAGGTGCCATTGTTAGAATTACAGATGGTAATGGAACCGCATTACCTACCGCTTGTCTTGACACCAACTTAGGGGGTGGACAAACACAAACAACAGGTGTAACAGGGCAATATTCGTTCTTCTTGATTCCAGGGGCGGATGTCACATTCTGTCCAGCCACTAATTTTGAATATCGGATTGCGATTACACCTCCTACAGGTCTTGAATCTTCAACCCGCCCTCAAGGTCAAAACGCTTTTGCTGGTAAACCTCAATTACCACAAACGGGAATATTAACCGCAGATGCTTGTAATATTGATGCCGATAATACAACCGTAACTTGTGAAGTTAGTACGCAAACCATTGCGCCCATTGTTGCGCCATTCCCAATTTACTTCTTACGATTTGTTATTGGTGCAAATGATCCCGCAATCTTTAATAATCATATTCCATTGACTCCAATTGTTGTAATACCTGTTATTCCAGCAACACCTGTTCCAACACTTTCTAGTTGGACTAGAATTTGTTTGGCATTGTTGATGGGATTATGGGTAATGGTAACTTGGAGACGGCGCAGAATGGTTTAGTTTAACTAAGTTAAAAAGGCGATAATTATTTTTAATTATCGCCTTTTTTTATGTTTTAAAATAAATGGGGGTTTGATTAAAATTTAAAAACCAAATATCTTGCTGTATTTCATTTTGTCCTAAATATTGAAATCCTAGAACTCGTTTAAAATATTTTCTAAATCCAGAACGCTGTAATTTAGGATTTTCCGTTATAATTGCCATTCCAATCGGTGAAAAATTTTTTCTTCGACTTAAATCTAACCAAGTTTGCATGGTCATTACCGCCATTAAGCGCGTATTTCGATAATTAGGATCAATAAACATTCTATAAAAAAAATAAGGCTTATCTTGTAATAAACCAGCATAAACAGAACTAATTCCAATAATTTTATTTTCTTTGTTTTTTACCACTAAAACAACTTGCGATAAGCGTTCTCTAATAATATTTAAATCACTAATTGCCCCGCTATCTAACCAAAATTGTTTAATATTTTTAGCTTCAGTAGAACTTAGTTTTTGATAAATAAAATGAATAGATAAATCTTTATAAATAAGAGGGGTCATGTGTTTTGTGGAAAAGTAATTAAATTAGTGACTTCATTTGAATTTTCCGTTAATCCCATTGGACAAATTGTTTCAGGGATCACCGCAATATCATAAAGCTCCGCAACCTCACCATCAATGCGAAACCAATCAACACAGGTTCTAGTGGTTAAATCAATAATTTGAATACCACACCAAGGTTCCGAATCTGTTTCTTGTAAGCGTTGATCTAATGCCAAGCCCTCAAAACGTTCATAACGGGGTTTTGATAAACCAACAAAGGCAAAGTTTTGATAAAAAGCCAAGCCTCGTAAAAAACCAGGACAAAAAACCCGAGCTTCAAAAAAAATATTTTTTGGATCGGTTTGATTAATAATACCCAGTTCCCCCGTTCCCGCATTTAAAATCCACAGCTCATTATTATAAACACGAGGAGAATGCGGCATCGATAGCCCTTGGCAAATAATTTTATTATTTTTAATATCAATCACCACCCCGCCATTTGAACGTCGATCTCGCCATCCATCAATGGTATCTGAGCGAGAAACAGCCGTGGCATAAACGGCTTCTCCTTGATGCATTGCCAAACCATTTAGATGACATCGATCTTCATCTATCAAAGTAGAAATAAAAGGCGGTTTCCAAACGGGTTTAAAACTATATTTATTAGAAATCGTGGCTAAACAGTTAAAACGAGTATTAATAAAAAGGGGCTGATTATTTTTATCAATCCCAATATCATGAGCATCTAAATGTCCTGTTAAATACAAAATTCGGGGCACAAAACAGGCATCAAAAGTATCATTAATTTGTTGATTTGCTTCAAGGGTATTTTTAAAGCGATAAATATAATATCCTGAAGCTAAAACCAACTCCTTATGTTTGGAATTAAAATAAAGCCCCATCGGTTTTTTTACCGCAATTTGATGGACATTAATACCCCCTTGGGTATTTTGTCCAATAAAATAAAGCAATCCCGATTGATAAGAAGTAAAAGCAAAAGAAATATTAAGTTGAGTTAAACGATTAACTAAATGACTAGAAACCGAATATTCAACTTTATTATTATCATTACCCATAAACTATTTCTTTAAAATAAGATTAATAGCACAAATAATATCATTTACATTAGTATTGCCATCATTATTGCAATCACTGCCATTTTGAGAAGTACCTGATGTTAATATAATCTTAACCAATGCAATAATATCATTTACATTGACTTGATTATCCCCATTACTATCTCCAAAAATACTTGAGTCAACTTTAATAACCGCAGAACCGATATTAGCTACCGTAACCGTTCCTCCATTCGCATTAGCAAAGGTAGTATTAGCTAGCGTAATGTTATAATCCTTAAGTGTTGCATTGGCATCAATTTTTAGATTTAAATTAGCTAACACCCCATTATTAAGATTATTTAAATTAAGATCCGTAATAAGAAAACGATAAGTATTGGCATTAATTGCATTCGCATTAATGGTTGCAGCACCTGAATCTGCCCCATTAACATGATTAACAACAGAAAAACCACCGCCATCAAAAACAACATCAAATTGCATTCCAACCACATTATCATTATTTGCTAAACTAATCGGTAACTTAATGGTTTGACTTAGATGTCCAGTTATATCTGGAATATCAAGGGTTGCACTTGAATTCACACCCCCTACTTTAATACTCCCCGCCTGAATATTGGTCGCATCAAAAGTTAAGGTTGCGGCATTCGTATCTGTTAATTGAATATTATTAATATCAATGGGATAAGTTCCATTACCTGCTTGTGCATTAATTTTAAAGTTAAGTTTAACTAATTCCCCATTATTAATATTATTACCATTGGCAGCACTAATATTTACCCGATAAGTATTCGTTCCAATTGCTGAGCTAGTGACGCTGGCACTCCCAATATCAGCCCCATTTAATAAACTTTCGACAGACAATACCGAGGCATTAAAGGTTGCATCAAATTGCATTCCAGCAACCGCATCATTACTACCCAATTGAATGGGGAGCATTACCATATTTCCAGCCGTTCCCGTTACCTTATCAGCCGCTAAAGTCAGAGTTGAATTATTTTTTAAACTTGATTGTAAATACCAATTTTTACCATCTGCTTGAACTAAATGATACTGATGATTTCCCACTTCAACAGGCTTTGCTAATACAAAAGCATTGGCATCTGAATCACCTAATACTCGTATCACTAAAATACCCTCTGTATTTCCCGTACCTGTATCGGCTCCTGTCCCATTGGTATTATGTACGGTTACTTTCGTTGGACCTGTACCCAATACTGATTTATCAATGACTAAAACATCACTAGAATCTGTTGCCCCATCATTTAATAAAGTATCAATATGAAGTTCACCCCCATTAGAGGTAAAAATACCTTCTGGAGTACCTGATAATGCCGTTCCACGAGATGTTATTACTAAAACATCGCCACTAACCGCCTCTGTTCCTCCTGTTTCAGTATCCGCCATCGTAATCGTACCTGCATTATTAAAGTTTTCCAAATTAACTAATAAAGCATGCTCAACTCCTACTGTTGAAATATATGACGTTACACTGGTTCCTGAAATGGTATATTTTCCACTGACCGAGGTTGGAGCGGTATTATCATCTGTTGTTACTGTGAAATTATTTGCATCAGGTACGGTGGCTAAACGTAAAAATCCTGTTTTATTATTATTAAAAGTATCATTTCCTTCTGAAAAATCATTAACAGATTTTTCATGTCTTGTTCTAACACCTTGTTTAATCACTAAAAATTTACGTAAATCAAAATTATCACCATATTTACTGGCATCTGAACCATATTTAACAGGTGTTACCCCATTATCAATTTGATCATCAACGGTTGATAATTTAATGCTCCCCATAACACGACTGTTATTTTGGACTTTTATTAAATTTTCAGATGAAATGGTCACGTCCTCAAAGGATAAAAGTTCACCATTATTTGTAATAGTTGCAGGAGAAGCCGCAGGAAGTGTATATTTATTACTAATGGTGCCTTGAGTTCGAGTATTTAATTTAACACCAATTGCCCCTTCAACTCTATTATTAATCGTGATATTAATTGGACTCCCTAAACTATCAACATAAATCCCTGCATATTTATTAAGCGCACTGGCAGAAACAGGACCATTTGTTATAATGGTAACCGCCCCATCGCCCTTATGAGTTGCTGAAATCGCGTTACTTCCGTCAATAATACCATGGGTGGTTATATTTAAATGCCCTGTTTTTGCCGTATTGTCAACTTTAACGGCTTTTTTTCCATTACTTCCTAATGTGCTTACATTATTAACCGTAATATCAATACTACCACTCGCATTACTAATATCAATGGCATTATCATTGGTGCTTATAATGGTTCCATTGGTTGTAATGGTAACATCTCCCGCCGTTTTATTCTCGATTAAAATAGCTTCATCATGGCTTTTAAAAAGCGCATTGTGATTATCAATTAATTGCACTCCCTTTGTCGTTAAAACATTAATAGCAGGTCTATATTTAAGATCAGTCGTCTTTTTACTGGCATCTACCCCAAAACCTGTTACTGTCGTTAATATTGTAGGATTAGAGGTGGTAATTTTAATTTCAGGATCTTCTCCCGCTTGGTTTGCAGCACCAAAACAATTAAACTTTCCAACGAGTGTTTCAACACAATTTCCCGCCAAAGTATTTTGAGCGCCTGCTAATAAAGTAGTAACAATGGCTGTATGTAATATATGTCTAGATAAGTTTAATGATTTTTTCATTATTTTATTTCCTGAAAATTAAAAGATATAAATTATTTAGTTAAAATAATATTGATAGTACAAATAATATCATTAACATTAATATTACCATCGTTATTACAGTCGCTGCCATTTTGAGCCGTACCTGATGTTAATATCAGATTAATCAATGAAATAATATCATTGACATTCACTTGATTATCCCCATTACTATCCCCTACGATACTAGAGCTAATTTTAATAACCGCAGAACCTATATTAGCCGCAGTAACAGTACCCCCACTTGTATTAGCAAAGTCGGCATTAGTTAGTGTGATATTATAGTCATTAGGGGTTGCATTACCATTAATCTTTAAATTTAAATTAGCTAAAACCCCATTATTAAGATTATTTAAATTAAGATCTGTAATAACAAAACGATAAGTATTGGCATTGATTGAATTAGCATTAATCGTGGCAGCCCCTAAATCAACGCCATTAACATGATTAACAGCCGTAAAAACATTACCATCAAAAATAACATCAAATTGCATTCCAACCACATTATCATTATTTGCTAAACTAATGGGTAATTTAATGGTTTGACCTAAAAATCCCGAAATATTAGGAATATCAAGGGTTACTGTTGAATTCACCCCAGCGATTTTAATACTTCCCGCCTGAATATTGGCAGCATCAAAAGTTAACGTTGCCGCATTCGTATCGGTTACTTTAATATTATTAATATCAATGGGATAAGTTCCATTACCTGCTTGAGCATTAATTTTAAAATTGAGCTTAACTAATTCGCCATTATTAATATTATTTTTATTGAGATCAGCAATAATAACTCGATAAGTATTAGCACCAATGGCAGAACTGCTCACCATTGCCCCGCCAATATCTGCGCCATTTAATAAACTTTCAACAGACAGCACAGAAGAATTAAAAGTTGCATCAAATTGCATTCCAACAACTGCATCATTACTGCCAAATTGAATCGGTAGCATGACCGTGTTTCCAACCGTTCCTGTTACTTTAGCAGCGCTTAATGTCATTGTTGAATTATTTTTTAAACTTGATTGTAAATACCAGTTTTTACCATCTGCTTGAACTAAGCTATATTGATGATTACCTGCTTCAACAAGGTTTGCTAACACAAAAGCATTAGCATCTGAATCACCTAATACCCGTATCACTAAAATACCATTTGAATTTCCCGCTCCTGTATCTGCTCCCGTCCCATTAGCGTTATGTACGGTGACTTTTGTTGGACCTGTGCCTAATACTGACTTATCAATAACGAGCACATCACTAGAACCATTTGCCCCATCACTTAATAAAGTATCAATATGAAGTTCCCCGCCATTAGAAGTAAAAGTACCTGATGGGGTACCTGTTAACGAAGTTCCACGGGATGTTATTACTAAAATATCGCCACTAACCGCCTCAGAACCACCTGTTTCAGTATCTGCCATTGTGATAGTACCCGCATTATTAAAATTTTCAAGATTGATTAATTGAGCATGTTCAACCCCTGTTACTGATACATCTAAAGAGATATTTGTTCCTGATATTGAATATGTTCCATTGGTTGATGTGGGTGCGAAATCATCATTTGCTGATGGGGTAAAACTATTATTAACATCAGGAATGGTGGCTAAACGCAAAAATCCTGTTTTATTATTATTAAAGGTATCATTCCCATCTAAAAAATCACTTATAGCAGTCTCTTGTCTGGTTCTAAATCCCTCGGTAATCTTAATAAACCGTCGTAAATCAAAATTATCACCATAAGTACTTGGATTTGTACCATATTTTATAGGAATGCTCCCATTATTAAAAACATCATCCTCACTAGATAAGGCAACAACTCCCATAATTCGTCCTGTATTTTGAATTTTAGTTATATTTCTTGATATAATTGGAATATCTCCAGAAGAAATAATATCACCATTATTTGTAATCGTTGTTGGAGAAGCTGATGGGATCGTATATTTATTTGTTGTTGAACCTAAAATTCTTGAATTAATAGTAAGACCTTGAATTGTTTTATTGTTTATTATTTCAATTGGACTTTTAAGACTATTTACACTAACGCTGTTATATTTATTTTTACCTACTGCGCTAAGGATTCCACTATTTGTAACTGTTACTTTACCGCTACCATCGTGTATTATGGAGACTTCCCCTGTTTCTCCAGCTATATTTCCTAATGTGGTAATATTTAAATGTCCCGTTTTTGATTGATTCAAAACACTTATTACATCATGGCCTGTACTTGGGGGACCATTAGCTATGACATTATTAACAGTAATATCTATATCACCATTTATGGCTTTATTAATTACGGATAATGGACTTTCTAATCCCTTTATTGTTCCATTTGTTGTAATAACAATATTACCTGATTCTAAATTTGTAACAGAAATGGTCTTGTTGTTACTGGTAAAAGTAGACTGATTATTATCAATTAACTCTATTCCTTTTGTTGTTGTAATCGTTACAGCGGGTTTACTATATGTTTGAGTTGTATCAATACCAAAGCCACTCTCTGTTGTTAATGTTACAGGATTAGTAGAATCTGTAATTTTAATTTCAGTATCTTCTCCTGTGAGACTTGCAGCACCAAAGCAAGTAAATTGACTTGTTTGTGTTTCAATACAACTGCCTGCAAAAGCAGTTTGAGTACTTGTTAATAAAACAGTCACAATTGCTGTATGTAATATATGTTTAGATAAGTTTAATGATTTTTTCATTATTTTATTGCCTAAGAATGATTATAATTTTTTTTCAATTTTTTTAATTTTTTTAAGACTTAAAGCTTGTATTTCAAAGAAGGGGTTTTTTAATAAATCATTCACCAGAAAAAGTAACTTAATTTTAGGTTGAATTTCTAAATAAGAAGAACCTTTAGAATAAAATAATCCTCTTGTTTTATTAACTATTTCAGCTAATGCCGTTGGATTATCACTTAGTTTTTCCAAAGCCCCTTTAATTTTAATCGCTCTATCATTTAAATAATAATAGCGAATAATTTCATCATGTTTTTTAACTTCTTGGGTTAGTTTTAAAGCGGTGGTACTATAGATTAAAGAGGATGAAGATTCATCTGGAATCGTTAAATATTGTTGCTTGCCTAAAAAAAATAAAACATGAAATTTCTGTTTTTCATCAAAAACAACCAATTTATAGGATTGTAAATCGATTATTTTAAGCAAAGTTAAAACGTCTTTATCTGATAATTCCTCGGGAATATAACTATCTCTAATATCATCGGGATCTTCAAATGTTTTAATATTACATTCTTTTAATGTAAATTCATTGACTTCATCAACTAAATCTTGATCACCATCAAAAAATTCGTCGATTTCACCGAAATCAATTTCCCGCCAATAAGCAATTTCTAAAGCATCAAGTTTTTTTATTGCCGATTTTTTATCATTAAAAACCGAATGAATATAACTCCCACTAGGATAATAAGTTTCATCATTATATCCCCAATGAGTCCCTCTAATAACATATTGTTCAGCCATAATTAACACTCCCCATCATACATATCGTCTAGTAATTTTTCTTCTAGTTTTTGGATTTGTTGAATATCAACCGTTCTTATTTCAAATAAGGGTTTTTTTAATAAATCATTAACTAAAAAAAATAATTTAATTTTAGGTTTTATTTCTAAATAAGCGGGGTCTTCAGAATAGACTAAGCCCTTTTTTTGACTTATTATTTCTGCTAATGCCGTTGGATTATCACTTATTTCTGGCAAAGTACCTTTGATTTTAATGGTTTTATCATCAAAATAATCATAACTAATCAATTCTTTTAGTTCTTCTGCTTCTTTTGTTAGTTCTGCAATAGATTCACTATAAATTAATTCTACTGAATCTTGCTCAAATTCGGTAATACTTAGATATCTTTTCTGTTTTAAAAAATATAATGCATAATATTTAATGGTTTCATCATAAACAACTAAACTATAAGCCTCTAAATCGGCTATTTTAATTAACTCTAAAACAGCTTTTTTTGATAGCTGACTTGGAATATAACTTTCTCTTGGATTATTAGAATCTAATATTTTAATATTACATTCTTTTAGTGTGAATTCATTGATTTTATCATATAACGCTTTACCACCATAACAAAAAACCTCTGTTTCGCCGAAGTCTGTTTCCCGCCAATGAGCAACTTCCAAAGTTTCTAGTCTTTTTATTGCGGCGGCTTTATTATCAAAAGTAGAATGAATATAACTGCCACTGGGATAAAAAACCTGATCGTTATATCCCCAATGAGTGCCTCTAATTACATATTGTTTTGCCATTTTAAATCCTCGTAGTCACTAATCTTTTTTCTAGCATTTTTGCGCTGCTTGGAAACGCAATCCCATTATCCATCCATAATTCAAATTCCATTGCATTAAAAAGAAACGATGGATTAATTAAAAAATCATCAATAATGGGTTTAAAATCAAATAATTGGGGTAAAACTTCATTCACAAACCAACTATTATGAGTCAGTAATAAAGATTTAACTTTACCAGTATGGGAAAGCGGGGACAGCATTAAGGTAGATATTTTAGGATCGGTAATATATTTTTGATGGAATTGTTCTAGTTTTTGCCGATAGTTAGGAATTAAAACATCATCAATGGCATCCACAAAATCTCCCAAAGTGGGAATAAATTTATTGGCATAATCAATTAATAAATGATCTCTTTCACATAAATCTTTAATATCAACCTTTTTACCGCTTGAATTTGTAAAATGATAACCAAAGCGGGGAATCACTAAATAATTAATCGCCCAAACAGTATGAAAAAAGCGATGACGCATATCAGGACAAACTGATTTTGTTTGGTCGATAAAAGTGTGAATATCAATATAATCTGCTTCAACGCCACCCCACCGATGAACCGATAATTGACAATGTTTAATAATATTCATAATTATTATCAATAATAAAAGCGATTTGGCTTAAAATATAAAGTATAAAGTATAGTCTTTTTTTAATAAACAAAGGTGGTTAATTATGAACTTGCATGAATATCAATCAAAAGCATTATTTGAGCAACAAGGCATTCCCATTCCAGCGGGAAAAATGATTCGTACTTTAGCCGAAGTCGATCAAGTAATTAAAGACTTAGGCGGTGAAAAATGGGTGGTTAAAGCCCAAGTTCATGCAGGCGGGCGCGGTAAGGCGGGCGGGGTTGTCATTGTTGATTCTGCGGAGGCGGTTAAAACCGAAGCCAAGCGTTTATTAGGCGGGCAATTAATCACTCATCAATCGAATGGAGAAGGCTTACCGATTAATCAATTATTAATTGAAAGTCCAACTGCCATTAAAACCGAACTTTATTTAAGTTTATTAATTGATCGCAATGAGCAAAAAGTCATTTTTATTGCTTCTCAAGCGGGCGGAATGAATATTGAAGAAGTTGCCGAACAAACGCCTGAAAAAATAACCCAAGTCGCCATTCATCCCGCCACAGGCATATTAGGTTATCACATTCGCCAACTCGCCTTTACTTTAGGCTTAACAGGCGGGCAAATAAAGCAAATGGCAACCTTAATGCAACAACTTTATGATTTATTTATAAAGATTGATGCCAGCCTGATTGAAATTAATCCCCTTGTTATTAATGAAGATAATAATCTGGTTGCCTTAGATGGCAAAATTAACTTAGATGACAGTGCACTTTATCGTCACGGTTCCTTAGCCATTTTACGAGATATTAACCAAGAAGACACCCGAGAAGCCGCCGCCCGTGAACATGATTTAAACTATATTAGCCTTGAAGGCAATATTGGTTGTATGGTGAATGGAGCAGGACTTGCAATGGCAACAATGGACTTAGTTAAACTCCAAGGCGGCAAACCTGCTAACTTTTTAGATGTGGGTGGTGGCACCACCGCCGCCCGAGTCACCGAAGCTTTTAAATTAATTATTTCAGATTCCAATGTAAAAGCCGTTTTAGTAAATATTTTTGGTGGCATTGTGCGTTGTGATTTAATTGCCGAAGGAATTATTGAAGCAATACAACAAATTGGCTTAACCATTCCCGTTGTGATTCGTCTTGAAGGCACCAATGCCGCCCAAGGTTTAGAAAAATTAGCCCAAAGCGGGTTAGAATTAAAATCCGTGGCTGATTTAACCCTTGCCGCCAAAACCGTTGTTGAATTAGCAGGAGTCACCCAATGAGCATTCTTATAAATAAAGAAACCAAAGTTATTTGCCAAGGTTTTACAGGCAAACAAGGCACTTTTCATTCTGAACAAGCCATCGCTTATGGGACCCAATTAGTCGGCGGAGTCACCCCCAATAAAGGCGGACAAATTCATCTTGATCGCCCTGTATTTAATACCGTCCAAGAAGCCGTACAAGAAACAGGCGCTCAAGCCAGTATGATATATGTCCCCGCAGGTTTTGCTGCTGATGCCATTTTAGAAGCGGAAGATGCGGGCATTGAATTAATTGTTTGTATTACTGAAGGAATTCCCGTACTTGATATGATAAAAGTCAAAGCGGCAATGGCACAATCAAAATCCCGCCTTATTGGTCCTAATTGTCCAGGTATTATTACCCCCAATGAATGCAAAATTGGCATTATGCCCGCCAATATTCACCAAGCGGGCAAAATCGGTATTGTCTCACGATCAGGAACTTTAACTTATGAAGCCGTTCATCAAACTACCTTAGCGGGACTTGGACAAAGTACCTGTATTGGAATTGGCGGCGATCCAATTCAAGGCATGAATTTTATTGATTGTCTTGAATTATTTGAAGCAGACGAACAAACCGAAGGCATTGTAATGGTCGGCGAAATTGGCGGCACCGCCGAAGAAGATGCCGCTGAATATATTAAAAACCATGTAACAAAACCCGTTGTAGCTTATATTGCAGGTATTACCGCCCCCGCAGGTAAACGCATGGGACACGCAGGCGCCATTATTAGCGGCGGTAAAGGCACCGCAGAAGGAAAATATGCCGCCTTAGATGCCGCTGGTGTTACAACCACTCGATCCCCCGCTGAAATAGGTCAAAAAATGGCGAGTATGATGTAAAATGGTAGGGTCGGTGGAGCGCGAGCGGAACCGACCAAATCGTTTTACATTATTTATTTTATTGACAAAATTAGCTTTATAGTCTAAATTTATAATGATTATAATTTTATTGGAGCAGATATTTTAAATATGAAAAATCGGTTTATATTTATATTAGGTTTAGTCATTACTTTATTTTGTGGTTTTATCCAAGCAATGCCCTTTCCCTCATTGGTTCCTTCAACAACCATTGAATATGAGTTAATCTCATTGGGAAATAATAGGTAT
>Ga0256847_1000705_pt1 | contig 19845 bp, 21 predicted proteins | sample TeddybearmetaG_FD_189099 | JGI IMG/M metagenome (GOLD analysis project Ga0256847, IMG submission 189099) | Hydrothermal vent microbial communities from East Pacific Rise, Pacific Ocean - Teddybear | ecosystem: Environmental > Aquatic > Marine > Hydrothermal vents | place: Pacific Ocean: East... | reverse complement strand
AGCGCCAGATAATATCATCCAGCCCACCCTAAAGCCTGCGACTCGATAATTTTTAGACAGTCCGCTAAAAGTGACGCAAACGACATCATCACAAAGTGAAGCAATTGGAATATGTTGTGCCTGCTCATATAAGATTTTATCGTAAATTTCATCACTGTAAATCACCAAATTAAACTGCTGAGCAAGCTTAATAAACTGTTCAAGAATTTCTTTTGGGTAAACTGCACCGGTTGGGTTGTTAGGGTTGATTAATACAATTGCTCGCGTTTTGCTGGTGATTTTACTTTCTATATCTTTGACATCCGGTAGCCAGTCCGATCCTTCATCACACAGATAATGAACTGGTTTACCACCCGATAACTTTACCGCCGCCGTCCATAACGGATAATCGGGGCACGGGATCAACACTTCATCATTAGGATTTAACAGCGCTTGCATCGACATGGTGATTAACTCACTCACACCATTGCCAAGATAAATATCATTGACCGAAATGTTGTTCAGTCCAAGTGTTTGATAGTATTGATGAATGGCCACCTTAGCGGAATAAATACCGTTTGAGTCACCATAGCCTTGCGCTGCAGGTAGATTGTGGATCACATCTTTTAAAATATCATCAGGTGCTTCAAATCCGAAGGTTGCCGGATTACCAATATTCAACTTGAGGATTTTATGACCTTCGTCCTCTAGCCGTTTGGCTTCGTCAAGAACGGGACCGCGAATGTCATAGCAAATACCACGGAGTTTTGATGAGCGGGTGATTGGTTTCATTTTTGAAGGATATAATGCAATGAATTTAGTTGAGTTTAGATAACAACAAGAAACGAGCGCCAATACTTTCTGGTGATATAAAAAACTAAATAGTTAAACCCAGTTTTCCAATTTAAGATCTTCGACTCTTTGAAACTCTCGTACATTATTACTTACCAAAATAAGGTCATTTGAAAGAGCAATAGAGGCGATCAATAAATCATAGGCGCCTATAGGTTTTCCCTGACGTTTCAAAGCCGAACGGATTTTTGCGGCGTAACTGGCAGCCAATGTATCAAAAGATAAAATGATTGGAAACGATGAACAAAACAAATTAAGCGCCGACTGAGATTTCTGGTATTGATTGCTGTTTTCAACCCCGAATTTCAGTTCAAATAAACTAACGGTTGATAAAGCAACCTCACTATTGTCGATCTGAGTTAATTTATCAGTCACTGAAGGCGGCTTTTGCTTGATTAAATAGATACAGATATCCGTATCCAATAAATAGCGCACTAAAAAGTTTCTCGTTCTTGCATCTCAGGCTGTTCACGACCATTTTCCATAAAATCATCAGGAAATTCAGAGAGAGAAGCCAATAGAGAATCCCAAGTAAGATCTAAAGGCTCAAGAATAACCTTATTGCCTTCCTTGCGAATTCGAACTTCAGTACCGGACATACGGAATGCTTTGGGCAAGCGAACCGCCTGTGAACGTCCAGTTTTAAATAGTTTCGCGGTGTTCATGAACAATCCTTAGCACATGGTACATACCATTAGTATATACCAAAATCCAAAGATGTTCAATTTTACAAGACTAGATTAGCTCAACAAATTATTTTTTGTTATTGATCTTCTTTACAATTCCATCATTATCAATAGTCGCATTGGGGGTTAGTTCATTCGGCATATCGTTGGGTTCGCTTTATTCAGACCTGAGAGGACAATTGATAGTATAAATAAACATCAACAAACAAAAAATTATTCGACTATTCTTATAGGAGTAAGATATAGTATCGACAGTAGATCAGTGGTGTTGAAACAGGCATGAAAATGAACCTGTTGAAAGAGAATATTAGGGGTGAATTATGGATTTGTTGATTGCTTTTGGGATCATAGCCGCTGGCGCAGCAGGCTTTATTTTTGGAAAAAAATTCTCAGGAAGTGAAGTTGAACGGGCGAAGTTAGAGCAGCAGTTATCAGAAAAAACTGAAGAACTGAATGCTTTTCATTCCAAAGTAAATTCTCATTTTGAAAAAACAGCTGAATTATTTAATCATGTGTCGGATAGCTACCAATCACTCTATGATCACATGGCAACTAGTTCTACCCAACTGTGCGCAAGCCAAACATTCCAGTCCTTACCCAAATCTTCCACTGAGCAGCTCTCAGCCGATTCTACATCCAGTAATAGTGGATCATTTGAGTCTGGTAAGAATGAAGAAGTTTTTGATGCTACGCAATTGTACAATGCCCATTCTTACAGAAACCAACAAGCGGAAAATGATCCGGAAGAAGAAAAGCTTGACGACCCAAAAGTCGTTGAAATTGCAAGTGCCAAAGGAGAAGCTGCAACCGACTCTGACGCACAAGCGCTTGATTATGCAATAAAAAAGAAAGGCGTTATCAATCATAATAGCCTTGATATGGATGGCGTAAAAAGCTCTTAAACCAACGCGTCACTAATTAATTATCGAGTCAATCCATTCTATTTATGATTTTTTTGATCAAATTTCTACAAATTATTAGGCTACTTCTTCTAGGTAGTCTAGTTGGGTTGCTTGTACTCTTTTTTATGCCTAAAAGCCCAATGAGTTTCAACTGGCTGGAGGTTAATAAAGCCTGGAACTTTTACCAGCAATCCTCTCAAGCGGATTCCACATCCCAACCTTTGGATAGTACAAACCCCTCACAAGTCATTTCCTTTTCTAAGGCCGTTGAAAAAGCAGGTCCTTCGGTGGTTAGCATTCAGGCTCGTTTACCTGGAAGGAGAGCGAGACTCGCTAGAAACGGTCGCGAAGGTGACGTGTTGGTCGATTTCCCAATCAATGTTGGATCTGGAGTCATTTTTGACAAAGATGGATACATCGTTACTAACCATCATGTGGTCATGGGAAGCAAAACAGTCTCAATTCACTTCTCTGACGGCCGATATAAAAAAGCTGAAATCGTCGGTGTTGACTCACAAAATGATCTTGCTGTGCTTAAGGTGGATATACCCACGCCGATGGTCGCCGAACTAGGACGATCGGCAGATGTGAGAACCGGCGACATTATCTTAGCCATCGGAACGCCTTTTGGCTTATTCGAAAACTCAGTTACTTCCGGTATAGTCAGTTCAGTTGACCACGGAGTATTGTATCCAAAAATTCAAACTGATGCGCCAATCAATTATGGTAATTCTGGCGGCGCTTTAATTAACACTTTGGGTCAAGTGATTGGCATCAGTACGACTACATTTAGTGTTAATCAAAAAAGTGATACCAGCATAAACTTTGGTATTCCAATTGATGTGGTCAAAGAAGTTTTCGACGATATCAAAACTCATGGCAGAGTAATTAGAAATTGGTTGGGTGGAGGGCTTCAGCAACTCAATAAGGCCGGTTATAACTTTTTTGACCCAGGAGTCGATTTTGGTATTGGATTACTGGTAGGTTCGGTAGAAAAAGGCAGCCCCGTTGAGGAGGCAGGCATAGTAGCTAATGACTATCTGATTAAATTTGATGGCCGGGAAATCACCAGCATGGCTCAATTTAAAAAACAATTTATTGCCCTTCCGATTGGCAAACAAGTTGACATTGAACTGCTTAGAAATAAAGAACTCATAAAACTTAAATTGAAATTAAGAGAAAGATCGTTCTAACGCACCTTATTGTCTGCGGTCTGAAGAGACACGTTTTATAGCCGCCCCCATCGTTTGCAGTTTTTCTTCGATACATTCATAACCCCGATCAATGTGATAAATCCGGTCAACTAAGGTGTCTCCCTCTGCCACCAGTGCCGCAATGACTAAACTAGCGGATGCTCTCAAATCAGTCGCCATAACTTGCGCGCCTGTTAGTCTCTCGACACCCGTAACAATAGCGTTGTTACCTTCGATTTGAATATCTGCGCCCATCCGTTGAAGTTCGCTAACATGCATAAAACGATTTTCAAAAATGGTTTCAGTAATAATTCCAACACCTTCTGCGACAGCATTTAGCGCTGTAAATTGTGCTTGCATATCAGTGGGGAACCCTGGATATGGTGCGGTTTTTACATTCACCGACTTGGGTCGTTTTCCTTCCATATCCAGTTCGATCCAATCGTCTCCGGTGGTAATTTTGGCTCCGGCTTCTTGCAGTTTTAGCAGCACGGATTCGAGAATTTCAGGATTAGTATCCTTGACCTTTACCGAACCTCCGGCGATAGCGGCTGCCACTAAATAAGTGCCTGTTTCGATTCGGTCAGGAAGAACTTCGTGATGTGCGCCGTTCAATTCATTAACTCCTTCAATAGTGATAACATCGGTGCCAGCACCCGATATATTCGCTCCCATTGCAATTAGATACTCGGCAACATCCACAATTTCAGGCTCTCGTGCAGCATTCTCTAAAATGGTAGTCCCTTTTGCCAAGGTTGCTGCCATGAGTAGATTCTCGGTGGCACCAACACTGACTATATCCATAAAAATTCGCGCGCCGGTTAGGCCATTTTTGGCGCGAGCTCTCACATAACCATCAGTCACATCTATTTCAGCACCCATCGCCTCCATGCCTTTGATGTGCAAGTCTACCGGACGAGATCCGATCGCGCATCCTCCCGGTAACGATACATCAGCCTCTCCAAAGCGGGCCAAAAGAGGTCCCAAGACTAAGATAGAAGCCCTCATCGTCTTGACCAGATCGTAGGGTGCTTCAAAAGTTTTGATTGTGTCGGTATTAATCTCGACCGTCATATTATCGCCGAGAGTCATGGAAACCCCCATAACACCCAACAACTCTAACGTAGTGGTTACATCATTTAAATGGGGAACATTACCGATAGTTGACGGACCTTTGGCCAATAAGGTCGCCATAAGGATCGGCAGAGCAGCGTTTTTTGCTCCCGAGATTCGGATAGAACCCGCAAGATCATTGCCGCCGGTGATTTGTAATTTATCCATCAATTTTACCTTCAGTCTGAAGCCTACTAATCACTAACTCTAAGCTGCAGCAGCTTCTTCTGGTGTCATCGTTTTCAGTGATAGGGCGTGCAACTCACCACTCGAAATATGATCTTGAACCGTCGCGTAAACCATTTGTTGTCGGGCAACCGCACGTTTACCGATAAAGTCTTCAGAGACAATCAATGCTTCAAAATGTCGCCCGTCACCACTTACTTCGATAGATTGGCAACTAATCGCCTGTTCGATCATCATTTTAATTTCATTTTCATTCATGGTTGCTAATTCTCGCTCAGTACCAGTTAAACTATTGCGCGCATTGTACCTGAAAGCCTGCAAACTAAAAATAGAGTCACTAGTATTTTTTGTATTGTCGTTCAAACCTACAAGTTGATACACGGTTCAACGGGCTTTCATTGGTCATATTTAGTCCGTATAATCGCCAACTTGATTTTTATGGTTAAGGGTTGAATAACAAGCCAATTACTCTAGCTGGTTCACGACTTGAAACAATTTCGGTGTTGCAGGCTCGCATGATAAAACCCATTATATAAGACAATACTAATTAGTACTTTACCGTGCGAGTATTGACTATTTTTTAAAAAGGTCTCGGAGAATCAGTTAGTTATATGCTTTTGTATTTTGCAATGGTAATTTGTGGTATCTCACTTCTTGTCTGGAGCGCTGATCGTTTCACGGACGGTGCGGCCGCTATTGCAAGAAATATGGGGATCTCACCGCTCATAGTCGGCTTAACTATCGTGGCAATGGGCTCTTCCGCACCCGAAGTAGTTGTGTCAATCAACGCGGCGCTTAATCACTCCCCGGGACTAGCCATAGGTAATGCAATTGGCTCCAACATTGCTAATATTGCCATGGTGCTCGGCATCGCGGCGCTAGTGACACCGCTAAAAATACAATCAGAAACGCTTAAGCGCGAAATTCCCATTCTATTTGCTTTTATGATTTTGGTATTCGCCTTACTGGTTGATCTGGTTCTTTCTTTTGTTGACGGTCTTATATTGATGTCTTTGTTAGTCCTATATTTAATCTGGCTTAGCAGAATAGCCGTAAAAACTCGTAATAAACCCGATCCAATGTTGCAAGAGATTGTCGATGAATTACCCGACCAAATGCCGACGGGCAAGGCAATCTTTTGGCTGGTACTCGGCTTGATTCTTCTGCAAATCAGTTCAAAGTTATTGGTTTTGGGTGCCACCAATATTGCCTATATGTACAATGTGAGCGATTTTGTAATCGGTATTACTGTTGTTGCCGTAGGCACGAGCCTTCCAGAATTAGCCGCTTCGGTAACCGGTGTGCTAAAAGGCGAACATGAGCTGGCTATCGGCAATGTAATCGGTTCCAACATATTCAATCTGCTAGCAGTATTAGGGATCCCCGGTCTAATAAATGGCGTAGGCCTTCAGCCTAGCATCTTGCAAATAGATTATGCGTTTATGTTTGGATTAACCGTCGCTATGTCGATAATGGCGTGGGGTAGCAAAGGAAAACCCGGCGAAATCACCCGTTTAGAGGGTGGTATTTTGCTTAGTTGCTTTATCGCTTATCAGGCATATCAGCTACTTTACAACACCTAGCAATACTCTAGGAGTATCACCGTGATCCCATTAATACCCTTTTGATGTCCTTACCTACAGGCCGTATACAATATCTGGGTTACAGCATTGACTCAATTTCTGATAGACTGCTCAAAATGCTGACCCAAGCGTTCACATGCACATTTGTTAAGGCATGCTTGAGCACTACATAATTAGATAAGAATAAATGAACCCACCATTCAAACACGATTTCATCACTCTAGGACAAGCCGTAGTTAAAACGGAACAACTAGCCATTGAACAATTGGCCTCAAAAATTAGCCACGAGTTTGCCAACGCCTGCCAAATATTACTCGACTGTGAAGGTCGCATTATAGTAATGGGCATGGGGAAATCCGGTCACATAGGCAATAAAATTGCGGCCACATTAGCCAGCACCGGCAGCCCCGCCTTTTTTGTGCACGCAGGAGAAGCGAGCCATGGCGATCTTGGCATGATCACCAATGAAGACGTGGTAATCGCTTTGTCTAATTCTGGCGAAACCCATGAAATCACTAGTTTACTTCCCGTCATCAAGCGACTAAACGTACCACTCATCAGTTTAACTGGGAATTCACGATCAACACTAGCGACATTTGCAGATGTCAATTTAGACACCGGTGTAAAAAAGGAGGCTTGCCCCTTGAATTTAGCGCCCACTGCTTCAACTACCGTTACGCTGGTAATGGGAGACGCCTTAGCCGTTGCTTTACTCCAAGCTAAGGGTTTCTCTGAAAAAGATTTTGTGCTTTCTCATCCCGGCGGAATTTTAGGGCGAAAGTTACTGCTTAAGGTCGAAGATGTCATGCACAAGGGTGAACAGATCCCAATTGTGCAGGAAACTACTTGCGTCAGCGACGCATTGTTAGAGATGACCGACAAGAAATTGGGTATGACTTGTATCGTTAATCAACATAAAGAGTTATCAGGAATTTTCACCGATGGCGATCTAAGAAGAGCTTTAGCCGATAATATTGATCTCAATAAAGTACCAATCAAAAGCGTAATGACAGTCAATGGAAAAACCATTACAGCAGAAAAACTCGCCGCTGAAGCGCTACGGATCATGGAGCAAAACGCCATTAGTGCACTAGTGGTCACCAGTGATTCCAATCAGCCGATAGGTGCTTTAAATATGTACGATTTATTAAAAGCCGGAGTCGTTTAATGACGACCGACAAACAATCATCACCAAGCTACTCTGAAGAATTACTCAGCAAAGCAAAAGTCATCAAATTACTGATTTGTGATGTAGATGGCGTATTAAGTGATGGAAAGATTTATTTTGGCAATAAAGAAGAAGAGCTAAAAAGTTTTAGTGTAAAAGATGGTCTTGGTATAACGCAGCTTCTAAATAATGGCATTCAAGTTGCGATAATTACGGGCAGACGCTCCGAAATCGTAGAACGAAGAGCAAAAGAACTGGGTATCAGTTTGGTTTTTCAGGGTAAGAAAAATAAACAAGCTGCCTACCTTGAGATAATCCGCCAGTTAAAAATCGAGCAACATCAGATTGCATATATCGGAGATGATTTACCCGATCTCCCACTAATGCAACAATCAGGTATTGGCATTTCTGTCGCTGATGGTCATTGGTTGGTTAGACAACATGCAGACTGGATTACCGTTAGTGTTGGCGGTAACGGTGCGGTTAGAGAAGTTTGCGATCTGTTATTAAGTGCGCAAAACAAGCTTTCTCAAATACATAGTAGCTACCTCAAAATATGAAGCGTCTTAAGTTTAATCGCTGGTTTATTGGTACTATCACTTTATTATTAGTGTTTCTGGTTTTTTCTCCGGAGGAGAAATCCGTTAATATCAGGGTCGAAACACGGATCCCAAACTCAGATTATTTTTTACAAGATGTCTCAATATATCAATTTGATCCAACCGGCAGGCAAGCCAACAAACTATCTGCAGTCAGATTAGAGCATTCCTCACAATACGATCTTTCAATTTTGGACAAACCCGTTTTATCCTTCACTAAACATGCGCCAGGCGTTTGGCAACTTGCCTCTAAATTTGGCGAGTTAACCGATAACAATCGCTTGATGAAGTTAGTAGGCTTGGTTGAAATAGATGAACGCCCGGAAGGAAAAATGGTACAAACAAAAATAATTACGCGAGATCTACTATTAGATCTAGAAAAAAATACCGCATCAACCGATGCCAGTGTTTTTATTAAGGGACTTAAGTATAAAACCAGTGCTACCGGTTTGAATATTCAGTTTAAGAAAGAGCTATTCGAACTCAGCAAGAATGTCACCACTGAGATTTATCAATGATAGAGAAACTTATTCAAAAATGTTTTTTCCTGCTATCAATATCACTCTTAGCACAAACTTCGTTCGCCTATAAAATGGCGGAACGCGATGCTAACAATATCAGTGTGGCAAAACATCAATCACAAAAACAAGAACAAAATACAGTCACTGAGTTAAAGCAAAATATAACACTTAAGAGTGATCGTTCTACACTGAATGGAATAACTGGTATTTTTGAACATTGCGGTAATGCAACCTTAACTCAAGGCGATATGAAACTCACTGCAAATTGCCTTGTTGGGAAAAAAAATGAGGATGGTACCTACGCTTACATCAAAGCCAGCGGTTCTCCAGCATCACTGATCAGGGTCGATAAGGTAAAACTAGAAAAGCTAGAGGCTAAAGCAAGCAATATTGACTATCTTGTACCGATAAAACAATTCCAATTATTTGGTAAAGCGGATCTTAAAATGTCGCAACAAAAAACAGCGCAAAGAGAGCAAGGAAGCATCCAAGTGTTAGCGGACAAAATCACCCTAGAAGATGCACAAATCACCAACAAGGAAATACGCTCGACAGGTTCTCCCCTGCAAATAGAACTGGTTAAATCGGGCGAATCAGAATTAAAAGCAGAGGCGAAAAAACTCTATTTCAATGTGGGAACTTCAGACTTAATGTTATCTGAGGATGTGATTGCTAATTTGGCGCTAGGTCAAATAACAGCCGGCGTTTTTGAGTATAATAGCAAAACCAAAATTTCAAGTTTTAAGAAGTCCAACAACGAACAAATAGAAATCGTTCAAACTAAGAAAAAATCACAATGACTCAACTCAGCGTTAAAAACTTAGCAAAAACATACTCTGGCAAAACAGTCGTTTCCGATGTCTCTTTTGACGTTTCGTCTGGCGAAATCGTAGGTTTACTGGGCTCCAACGGCGCTGGAAAAACAACATCTTTTTATATGGTTGTCGGTCTTGTGCAAGCCGATGCAGGTAGCGTCTTTTTAGCAGGCGAGGATCTCACTTACAGTCCAATGCATGAACGCGCAAAAAAAGGCATAGGCTATCTTCCCCAAGAAGCGTCGGTATTTCGGAAAATGACGGTAGAAGATAATTTGTTATCAATACTCGAACTCAACAAAAAACTCAGCAAAACTCAGCAAATAGAGCGCATGACCTCACTACTCGAGGAATTCCATATTACCCATATTAAAGACAGTCTTGGAATGAGCTTATCTGGCGGCGAACGAAGAAGGGTCGAAATTGCTAGGGCGCTAGCAAATCAGCCTGATTTTATTTTGCTAGATGAGCCTTTTGCTGGAGTTGACCCTATTTCCGTTGGAGAAATAAAGGAAATTATGATACATCTAAAAGAGCGGGGATTGGGTGTTCTAATTACCGATCACAATGTTCGCGAAACTCTCGACGTGTGTGAACGCGCTTATATTGTTGAGTCGGGTCACATATTAGCCCAAGGAAGCCCTCAAGAGTTATTAAATAACCCAGACGTTAAGCGAGTCTATCTAGGAGAAAATTTTAAAATATGATGGTAACAAAACTACCCCTGACTGCCGATAAACTGCTATAGTTAAAATAACAAAAAAGTCCTGTAAATTCGATTAAGATCACGAATTTTTTCCTTAGAATTAAAGCGTTGTCGAGAGTTATAGAGCGTCATAAATAGTTAATGAAACAAAGCCTCCAACTTAGAATCGGTCAATCTTTGACCATGACCCCCCAATTGCAGCAAGCAATCAAGCTGTTACAGCTATCAAGCATAGACTTAGAAGCCGAAATCCAAGAAATAATTGAATCAAACCCACTGCTAGATATCGACTCAGCCCAAGATAACTCTGATCAGGACAGCTTAGCGCAAGAAAATACTCAAGCTGATACGGCTTCCGGGGTAAAAAATGAAGCGAATAACCATGATAATTCGGGCTCAGAATCTGAGTTATCTATCGAAGACAGGGACACCACCGAGGCCCTGGCAACCGACAAAATAGTAAGCGAGCTGGAATCAGATACGCAATGGGAAGACTGGGGTTATGTATCACAAAGTACTTCTCCAAAATCTGATGATACTAACGGTTACGACTATCAAGGTGAAACCAGCGATAGTTTGCGTGATCAGTTGATTTGGCAAGTTAACATGGCTTCATTGTCTGAGATCGACAGAACCATTGCCGCCATCTTAATTGATTCAGTGGACGACTCAGGTTTTATGAAAGCGGAGCTTGAAGATGTTGCTAATATGTTAAATCTTGAGCAACGACCCGATGGAACAAACGAAAGTCCAAATGGCAAACTAGACAATGAAGAATCACTCATACAAATCGACGAAGTTGAAGCAGTATTACACTTTATCCAAAGCTTCGAACCCGCAGGAATCGCTGCTAGGTCGCTGCAGGAATGTTTACAAATACAACTAGCAAGAAAGGTTTCAGAGAGCGATGTTCGTACTCTGAGTCTAAAGGTCATTGATAGTCAATTTGATTTATTGGCGGCTAGAAATTACCGCCAAATAATGCGAAATCTTAAGATCAGTAATATACAGTTAAAGGCAGCAATTGATGTAATTCAGAGTCTTGAGCCTCGACCAGGAAATCAACTCACTCAAAACAATGCACAATATATCAAGCCTGATGTATATGTTAGTAAAAATAGCAACAATCAATGGGTTGTCCAGCTTAATCCAGAGAGCACACCAAAACTTAAAATTAATGAGCAATACGCTAAGCTCATAAAGAGAGCCGACAACAGTAGTGACAATCAATTCCTTAAAAATAATTTTCAAGACGCAAAATGGTTTATTAAAAGTTTGCAAAGTAGAAACGATACCTTACTGAAAGTGGCACGTTCAATTGTTGAAAAACAAGCAGGCTTTCTGGAATATGGCGAAGAAGCAATGAAGCCATTAGTTCTGCATGACATAGCCGAAGAAGTCGAAATGCACGAATCGACTATCTCGAGAGTAACCACGCAAAAATTTATGCATACGCCAAAAGGCATTTTTGAGCTGAAGTATTTCTTTTCTAGTCACGTTGCAACTGACTCAGGTGGAGAATGTTCATCCACGGCTATAAGAGCTGTGATAAAAAAGCTAGTCGCCGCAGAAAATCAAACGAAACCCCTGAGTGATAGCAAAATTTCTATTCTTTTGAATGACCAGGGAATTAAAGTCGCGCGTAGAACCGTTGCGAAATACCGTGAGAGCTTGGCAATACCGCCCTCAAACGAACGAAAAGCCTTGTTATAGGCTAAGACACTAGTAAAAAATTAACAACCCTGGGATTTATCTGTAATCACAATAAATCCACGACAATTACCAACAACCAAAGGAAGTGTACTATGCAAATCAATCTTACTGGCCACCACCTTGACCTCACTGATGCTCTCAGAAACTATGTTAATGACAAGTTTGTCAGGCTCGAAAGACACTTTGATCATATTAATAACGTTCACGTTATTCTCGAGGTAGACAAGGTCCGCCAAATTGCAGAAGCAAAACTGAATGTTAATGGCGGTGAAATTTTTGCGACCAGTGAAGATGAAGTCATGTATGCGGCAATCGATTCTTTGGTAGACAAATTGGACAGACAGGTCATTAAACACAAAGAAAAACTAATACGGCACTAGTGTCATGCCATAGTTTTAGCACTTTATATCCTTACCAACAGAGTTATCTTTGCTAGAGGTGAATATGTGCTATCTGGTAAAACAATTATGTTAAGATGCAGCGCAAAACTACTGTTGATCATTGAATTGGTAACACTACTCGTTCTACTGGAAGATACATGAATCTTGACCAATTGTTGTCGCCCTCGGCAACTCTTATATGCGATCAAATAACTAGCAAGAAAAAAATGCTAGAAAAGATTAGCGAAGTAATGGCTGCGGCCATTGGTACATCGGAAAAGAAAATATTCGATAGTCTTATCTGCCGAGAAAAATTAGGTACAACCGCACTGGGCGGTGGCGTAGCAATTCCTCATGGTCGTCTGCCTGCATGTCAAAAAGCCATGGCTGTGTTCATATTGTTAGAAGCACCCATCGATTATGACGCTCCCGACGGAAAGCCGGTAGATATCGTTTTTGCTATTTTGGTTCCACAAGATGCGCACGATGAGCATTTACATCACTTGGCGCAAATCGCTAAAATCTTATCAAATGAGGAACTCGTCGCTAAATTAAGACATGCGCACTCCGATGACATACTTTTTGAGCTACTCGAACGCGCGACCGACCAGGATACCTAGAGAGGGGTTAACGCTATGAAAAGGATATTTGTCAGTGGCCGTTCGGGCTCAGGAAAAACCGTCGCTCTAAGAGCATTGGAAGATCAGGGCTTTTACTGTGTAGACAATATCCCAATCAAACTGATACCTGATTTACTCGCTCAAACAAAAGATCAATACAATGAACTCGCTGTAGGAATAGATTCAAGAAATATTCCTGATTCCGTCGAAGAGTTTGACGAGGTTATGCAGCTCCTTCAGAAGGAGGGACAAGGTTTTCAAGTAATATTTATTGATGCAAACGAGTCGACTCTATTAAAACGCTTTAGTGAAACAAGGCGTAGGCATCCACTAACTGCTGAAGGCCTCTCTCTTGTAGAGGCTATTAACGAAGAAAAAAAGCGACTAGAGCCGGTTTTAAGACACGCCCAGTTAGTCATTGACACTACCACCAAAACGCCACATGAACTCTGTGAAACTATTATCAAGCGAGTGATTGGTGGAAAAGAAACTAAACTAAGTTTGCAGTTTAAGTCTTTTGGTTTTAAAAATGGTGCTCCCACAGATGCCGATTTCGTATTTGATGCTCGTTGCCTACCAAACCCCTATTGGGAGGTTAAACTGCGCCCGTTTAATGGGCGAGATAAAGAGATCATTAGTTACTTAGAAGAACTTCCCTACGTACAGGAATATTTCTGGCAACTAAAAACGTTCTTGCAGACCTGGATCCCAAGAATTGAAAAAGGCAATAGAAACTACTTAACCATTGCCATTGGTTGTACTGGAGGTCAGCATCGCTCAGTTTACATGGTGGAAAAATTGGCCGAAGCTTTTTCTGATTTATACGAAGATACTCAAATCAGACATAGAGAATTAAAAACAGAAACAACCGAATAGATAACCCATGCCGGAAACAAAACTGACAGCAATAGTGCCTAACCAGAAGGGATTACACGCTAGAGCGGCAGCGCAAATTGTGTCTCTGTCTAGTGAATTTCGGTGTGAAATTATCATTGCTCACGGAGACAAACAAGCTTCTAGTCTCAGCCTAATCAAACTACTAACCCTCGATGCACCGCAAGGATCTGAGCTGACTGTTATATCTGAAGGCGCAGACAGTAAGCAAGCGGTCCATTCAATTATTCAACTCATACTAAAAGGCTTTGGTGAGTAGAGCGTGCTCAAAGAGGTAGTTTACGATTCACGCGCTATTGTTTTTGTGATCCAATCAATAAAAGCTCTTATTTTTGGTCTTTCGGCGTGCTCTATTGGGCAAACAAGATCATACGAAAGAGCACTCTCCATCATCAATTCAAAGGGCTGAACCAATCTTCCAGCAGAAACTTCTGCTTGTGAAAGCACCAAATGCCCCATCGCAATCCCTTGTCCAAAAATAGCCGCTTGCTGCACCATATTGGTGTGACTAAAGACCGCTCCATGGGTTAAATCTATTCCCTCTACGCCCGCTAACTGTAACCATTGCGTCCAATCATTGGTACTATCATCATGTAGCAGATTGTGTTTTCTTAAGTCTTCTGGAGTATTAAGCGGCAGATCCCCATCCAAAAAACTGGGTGAACACAGGGGTGTTAGGTGTTCAGCCAATAATCTAACGCTGTATTGACCGGAGTAATCCGCTATCTCATAGTAAATCGCAAGATCAACATCCTCTTGTAAAAAATCGACGCTATCGTCACTAGCTTTTAACCTTACCTCGATTTCCGGATAAGTTTTATTGAAATCGGATAAGCGAGGAATAAGCCAAGAAGTCGCAAAGGTTGGTACTACACTAACCGTTAACGGTCCACCAGATAATTGAGATTTTAATTGATCGGTAGCAAGAGTTAAGTCTTCAAATAGGTTTCTGATTTTTGGCCAATAGTTTTGTCCTTCGTCAGTGAGTAACAACTTACGGTTACGCCTAATGAACAAGGGCAGTCCAAGATATTCCTCTAGTGCTTTTATTTGATGGCTAATAGCGGCTTGAGTGACATATAACTCATCAGCCGCTCGCGTAAAACTCAAATGACGCCCTGCCGCTTCAAAAGCACGTAAACTCTTTAATGGGGGAACTCGTCTTGCCATATGAAAACCGGTGGTTTATCCGCTGTTTTATCGACTAATTTTCTATTTTCGGATTAGTTTTACTAATGCTATGCATTATAAACGATCGTTTGAAAATTTCCAAGTTGGGCGTATACTGATTAACATAGTCATTTAGATGCTCGTTCGTTTCAGTTGTTGAGACTACTAGAGCGAGTTCGCAGGTTGTAATTTTCACATCTGTTCAAGCTCTGCCAGCTTCGATTTGAAAATTAAGTTAAATTCGCTAGCGCTTTTTGGCTTACATCTACTGATGGTTTGTTTTTTTTGAGTGTTATGTTCTTTCTGTTTTACAGAAATTGTTAGTATAGGTTGTGAACTCCTACCCCTTTGGTCCAATTGTTCACACCAGATTTACTAAGTAGGCCTGCTTTGCAGGCCTTTTTTTTTGCCGAAAATCCAGTAATATAGCCTTATTCTGTTCTACCCCAAAAGCATCATAATGCCCAACCCAATCAATCGACATTTGACCAATAGCGTTATCATGATCCAACCCATAGATTTCGGTTTTAACGAACAAACAGGCGTCGATAACGAATTTCAAAACCGACCCACCTCACGTGAACTCGAAGATCTTAAATCGGTCGTAAATGCCGAATTTGACTCAACGGCTAAAACCCTTCAGTTGTTAAATATAGAGACATTGATCTTAGCAAAAGAACATACTCACGCTAATTTACCGGATGCCATCTTTCCGAACAATTGGTTTTCAACCCGAGCTAACGGCGAAATTCATATCTACCCAATGAAAACTAAAAACCGTCAAGACGAAATACAAATCACTGAATTATCCAATATCGTGATAACCGCCGGATATAAGATAGCAAAATTAATCGATTTACGAGCCGATTTACCAAAACAATCCATTTTGGAAGGTACAGGAAGTTTGATTTTTCATCATCCCAGCCAAACGATATTTGCCGCCATATCAGAGCGATGTGACGCTAGTGCAGTGCAAGAGTACGCCGATAGATTTGGCTATCAGCTCGAGTCATTTAAGACCGCGAGTTCAAATGGGGCTCCGATCTACCACACCAATGTTTTAATGTCGTGTGGTAGGGATTTTGCCGTTGTTTCTGATAGCATCATTTCAACCTCATATCGAAATAAATTACTATCCAAGCTTGAGGAGCGGGTAGGTGAATTGTTAATCATCACCGAGGAGCAAATGGCTAATCATTTTTGTGGCAATATTCTCCAACTAGAAGATAATTCTAATCAACCGGTGATCGCCCTATCCCATTCAGCTTACAATGGTTTCAGCGCTGCGCAAAAGCGATTTTTAGAAGGCAAAGGTAGCCTAGCGGTCTGTAAAATTCCAACCATCGAAAAAGTTGGAGGAGGTAGCACCCGTTGTATGTTGGCTGAGAACTTTTTACCCCACAAAACTAAACTCTAAAAAAGGAATCAACTTAACTAACATGTCATATTTAGTAGCCAAATTTTACGATAAAATGTTAGCCACGGCGGAAGAAGTTTGCTTAAGAGATTGGCGACGTGAGCTATTAAAAAATATTAGTGGGAATGTTTTAGAAATTGGTGCTGGAACGGGCTCCAATATCAAATTTTACCCTAGTAGTGTTTCTTCATTAGTGTTATCAGAACCTGATAAACACATGCGCCACCAACTCGAACAAAAGATGACTAATACCAAACTCAACATTACTCTTGCTTCCGGCAGCGCAGAAAAAATCGAAGCTCAAGATGAATCTTTTGATGTTGTCGTGTCCACTCTAGTTTGTTGTTCGGTCACTAATCTGGAAAAGGCTTTGGCAGAAATTAAGCGTGTATTAACGGTTAATGGCCTGCTTATTTTCCTCGAACATGTGGCTGCAGATCAAGGCACTAAACGACGACGCTGGCAAAATATTATCAATCCATTCTGGAGAAAACTTGCAGGAAACTGCCATTTAAACAGAGAAACAGAATCTGCTATATTAGCGGCAGGATTTGAAATAATGGAAATTAAAAGAGAAAGCATGCGTAAAGTAATATCCGTTGTGAGGCCTACAATACGTGGTATCGCGATAAAAACTCATTAACACTCACCTAACAACAGAGTTTTGGAGCTTGCAATTAGTTTTGTTTATGGATAACAAATTGAGTCAACTAGTACCACTAAATCTAACTGCTAGTAACGGGGTAGAAACTACACAGCGATTCACTAGTGACTCAATTCGTTATTCTTTTATGATTAGTTAAATATTTCTACAAATCTCTAACTAATCTGATAATTTTTAATTGTGACTTCCCAATTTGTGCGTCTCCACCACTAATAATCCGCTCAAACGCGCCCGAACCAGCTACAACAGGTAGAGATATCCAATAATGATTTTTCATATTAGTAAAAACGATTTCATTAATTACAGGATCAATGTTTTTACGTTTTTATAAAAATCAATTGCCGTTACCCACTAGGCGGAATTTCAAAGACGTAAACAGCACCGGCATCATCAATAGAATCATCACCCTGATCACCATCTATACCCGTTGAATTACTGCCCTCACCACTAGCACCTACTGCCAAGGTGTTGCCATCTAGAGTAACGCTAATACCAAACGTATCATCCGCATCAGTATTAGAGGCTTTAATATAAGCCTGCTGAGTCCAAGTGTTACCACTGCGAGTAAACAGATAAACAGCACCAGAATTAAGCTTTCCAGTATCATTCGATTCACTCCCACCAATACCTGTGGCACCGCTATCCTCTCTACTTGCCCCCACAGCCAATGTATCTCCATTTAGGGCTAGGCTAATACCAAAACTATCCAGTTGACCGGTATTAGAGGCTTTAATATAAGCCTGCTGAGTCCAACTGCTACCGCTGCGAGTAAACACATAAACAGCGCCAGAAGCATCAGCAGCATTATTGGTTTCATCCCCTCCAACACCGGTTGAATTACTATCCTCACTTCTAGCCCCTACTGCCAGGGTATCACCATCTAGTGCAACGCTATCACCAAAGGTGTCAAACTCTTCAGTATTAGAGGCTTTAATATAAGCCTGCTGAGTCCAACTGCTACCACTGCGGACAAACATATAAACGGCCCCGGAAAGGAAAGCATCATTATTGGTTTCATCCCCTCCAATACCGGTTGCATTACTTGCCTCTCTAATAGCCACTACTGCCAAGCTATCGCCACTCAAAGCGATACTGAAACCAAAGTTATCGCCACTACCATTCGGGCCGCCGCCAAAGGAATTAGAGGCTTTAATATAAGCCTGCTGGGTCCAAGTGTTACCACTACGAGTAAACACATAAACGGCGCCAGCACCATTTGCATCATTATTGGTTTCATCCCCGCCAATACCGGTTGAAGCACTACGCTCATGATACGCGCCGACAGCCAAGGTATCGCCTTCTAAGGCAACGCTCCAACCAAAGCTATCAAGTAGATCAGCGTTAGAGGCTTTAATATAAGATTGCTGAGTCCAAGTATTACCACTACGAGTAAACACATAAACTGCACCGGAACGATCAGCATCATTATTACTTTGATCCCCATCAATGCCAGTTGAATTGCTAGACTCCCCCCAAGCCCCAACTGCCAAGGTATCGCCACTCAAAGCGACACTGAAACCAAATTGATCACCGTCAGTATTAGAGGCCTTAATATAAGCCTGCTGAGTCCAAGTGTTACCACTTCGAACAAACACATAAACGGCGCCAGAAACAATATCATTATTGGTTTCATCCCCGCCAATACCAGTTGAACTACTAGCCTCGAATTTAGCCCCTACTGCCAATGTGTCGCCATCCAAAGAAACACTATATCCAAACTCATCGTCACCCGTATTAGACGCTTTAATATAAGCCTGCTGAGCAAACGTCGCTGCTGCTTGCCTGGTGACAGTAACGGTATAAGTTTGGGTGGTAGTATCATCTTCCGCCAATACCACTAATGTAATGCTATTGTCTCCTTCATCTAAATTAATGCTCTCACTGGCTGCGCCAGAATCCGTTAGCGTACCATTCACGGTCACACTGGCATTGGTATCTGATAATACAGGCGTGACGGTTATACTGGTGGTGGTAAAATTAACCGAGACACTATAAGTCAAAGTAGCAGCGTTAAAGGCGGGATTTAATGAGCCAACCGATAAACTTAAGTTCGATAAATCCGCATCGTTACTTAATGGCGCTAAGCGGGTGATGGTAACGGTATAAGTTTGGGTCGTGGTGCTATCTTCGGCGGTGACGACTATATCAATGGCATTGTCTCCCACCGTTAAAGCGATAGCGCCACTGGCGGAACCTGAAGTTACGGCCGACCCATTAACGGCTATGCTGGCATTACTGTCATTGCTGATTGGCGTAACGGTGATTGATGTCGTTTCATTATCTACCGACACCCCATAAGTTAACGTTTGTGGAGTAAAGACCGGGCTTAAACTGTCGCTAGAAACAACTAACGAACTAAGCTCGGCATCAGTACTTGCCGCTTCACGAGTAACGGTTACGGTATAGGTTTGACTGGTTCCACTATTGGTCACCACGATGCTAAACGCATTGCTACCTACCGCTAAGTCAAAGGAGCCTGAACCATTAAAAACTGCGCCATTAACCGTAACACTGGCGCCCGAAATCACGGTGGCTTGTAATGTGATTGAGGTCGTTAAAAATGGGACGGTAGTGGTATAGTTATTCACCGTAGGGCTAAAAGATGGGCTCAAGCTGATATTGCTTACCGATAACGCGGTTAACGGGTTAACGTTGGTGGGCGGCGTAGGATCATCTGAACCACT
>Ga0256847_1000704_pt1 | contig 19849 bp, 9 predicted proteins | sample TeddybearmetaG_FD_189099 | JGI IMG/M metagenome (GOLD analysis project Ga0256847, IMG submission 189099) | Hydrothermal vent microbial communities from East Pacific Rise, Pacific Ocean - Teddybear | ecosystem: Environmental > Aquatic > Marine > Hydrothermal vents | place: Pacific Ocean: East... | reverse complement strand
TTCAAAAAGGCCTGGATGCAATAACTGAGGAAGAAAAACAGACTATTAATGATAAATGGCACCCGCCAAGTGAACTGCCGATCGATTTCGAAACAATTGGTAAAATTGTTGCAATTTTTCTACTGATTTTATTCGTATTATTGTTATGGATTGGGCAAATTAATCGCCAGAATAGACGCATAAAAATAACTCAAAATAAATTATTTAAAACAAATAAAGAGCTTAATGACCTAAAAAAAAATCTTGAAAAGAAAATAGTACAACGTACTGAACAACTACAAAATAGTGAGCAAAAATATCGTAGTTTAGTTGAAAATTTACAGGATGAATACTTCTTTTATCAACATGATCTGGAAGGGATATATACCTATCTAAGCCCTTCAGTCAGTGTTATTCTGGGTTATAGCGTTGGGGATTTATTGCGGCACTATAGTACTTATCTTACGGATCATCTGGATAACGCAAAGATGGATGTTTATACTGCGCGATGTATCAATGGTGAAAAACTACCTGCCTATGAAATAGAGGTATTTGATAGTAAAGGACATAAACGCAGTCTGGAAATATTAGAAAGTGCGCTTTATGATGATGGAGTATGTATAGGCGTTGAAGGCATTGCGCATGATATTACTTTATTAAAGCAAACGCGGGAGCGATTGAATTGGCTGTCCTATTATGATGACTTAACAGGTTTGGCTAATAGACGATTATTTAAAGACCGGTTTGAGCAATTAATCATTTTATCAAACCGGCACCAGCAATCCATGGCTTTATTATTTCTGGATCTTGATCGTTTTAAAATAGTCAATGACAGTTTAGGACATGCTGTGGGAGACGAGGTTCTTAAAGAAACAGCCAGTAGACTACAAGCGCAATTACGCGACTCTGATATTTCGGCTCGAATGGGAGGGGATGAATTCACGCTGCTGTTACCTGATACCGACGCAAATGCTGCAGAAATAGTCGCTAAAAAAATATTACAAAGCTTATTAATGCCTTATTATCTCAATGATCAGCAATTTATCCTGGGTGCCAGTATAGGTATTGCTATTTATCCACGGGATAGCATTGATGGCGAGACATTGTTGCAATTATCAGATAATGCAATGTATTTTGCTAAAAAGGAAAAAACAGGCTATGCCTTCTGTTCATCAGAATTACAGAACACCAGCAATCGTCGTATAGAACTTGAACAGGGTTTGCGAAAAGCACTTGAGCAAAAATGTTATGAAAATAGTTTTGAATTAAAAGTTGTTTTTCAATCCAAGCATAGTCTGGAAAATAACATCATAATAGGTTATGAAGCCTTAATGCGTTGGCAACACCCTACATTGGGCTGGATTTCACCTGTTGAATTTATACCTCTTGCGGAAGAGACCGGGTTAATTGTTGAACTCAGTAACTGGGTGATGACTCGAGTCTGTTTACAGACAATTCGTTGGACACAAGAGGAATTTAAGTTTGGTAGAGTTGCGGTCAATATTTCAGCTGTAGAATTGATCAATTACGAGTTAGCAACCAATATTATTGAGGTAATTAAGACAACAGGAGCGTTGCAGGAATGGATAGAAATTGAAATTACTGAAAGTGCCTTAATGAAAACACCTGATGTGGCTATTAAAGTCATGCAACAATTAGTGGATGCGGGGGTGTTAATTTCTATTGATGATTTTGGTACCGGTTATTCATCATTGTCTTATCTAAAAAACTTGCCTGCTTCTTTTATCAAAATAGATCAATCATTTATTCGTAATTTATTAAATAGCCCAGAAGATCAGGCTGTTGTTCAGGCCGTGGTTGCTATGTCTCATGCACTGGGAAAAAAAGTGATTGCGGAAGGTGTGGAAACCCAGGAACAGTTACAGTACTTAACTGAAAATGGCTGTGATATAGCACAAGGGTACTGGTTTTCCAAACCTGTCCTTGCAGAAGAACTTTCTTTGCTTTTTCCGGCAGATAAATTTATTTTGTCTGTTCCTACAGAAAAATTGACATTAACAAATTCTTGAAAGTATTATGGATTGATTTACGTATTATTCGCCACTAAGTACATGAAGTTTATTTGCTTTTCTTAGTGACCTTTGTATTCTGGTGACTATTGTTTTATTGTTCAGTAACCACTCGAAAAATCTTTGTACGCTGGAATAGAAGATAGGAGTTAAGATATCAATCGTAGCGACTTTCAGTGCATAGTGGTTGAGTGGGGATGATTGTATCTACAAGAAGTTTTCTCTGGAAGAATGCTAGTAGCCTAAATACCATGACTTATATTTTTAGTGTTTTTGCAGCCTTTTTAGGATAGAAAGTAGGCTGTTGTTATATAATGAGCTAAGGATGTTTAGGCAAATTACTATGATTTGTAACTACATCTGGTTTCTTGACACGTTAATAATAAAGTTGGTAATGGAACTTCAGCACTCTTCTGGGAAAAATTTTAAAACTCAGCTTTCAAGGAAAGAATTGTTAGAAATCAGTGATGAAATCAACAAGATCTATGCACCTCTTGTTGTTGACAAAAAACCTGAACAAAACCGAAATTCTAAGTTTTCTTCTCAAGATTTACTAGAAATCAGCCAGAATATCAGTCTGTATTATTCACCGAAAATTTCAACTAATGCCAATAAACTGGTGATTCTTCCTATAGATCCTCACCATCTTTATGCCTATTGGGAATTGGACGATAATCAATCCCATTCTATATCTCAGAGTATGTTTAATAATGAGTTGTCACTTAGAGTGTATTCTCGGATAGAAGAAAATCGAGATTCGAATCTATCAAGTCCGCTCGCTGAAATTGCAATTCATAAATTTCATTCACGACAAAAAATCAGAATACCGATATCAAAAAAAGCGACTGCTTATTCAGCAAGTATAGGGAAAACAATACCTGAAAATGGTTTTATTTCACTGTTGGACTCTAATAATACCTTTACTTTACATGGAACTGCGGAGTATCGGGAGGAAAATAAAAGCCAAGCGAGTTCAGTGGATTTCAATCATATTATTGATGATGATAATAATCCCCAAACTATAGTATTCGATGACCATGCTTTTTGCGAAAGCAAGTCTTCAGTAAAATCTCATTACCACAGTACAAATTATTCGGCTAAAGGAAAGAAAAGATAACTGCGATGAATAAAGGATTTTTGAGCGTTATACTTCATGCACATTTACCGTATGTACGGCACCCGGAGCATGATGAGTTTTTTGAAGAGAATTGGTTGTTTGAAGCAATGACCGAGTGCTATATTCCACTATGTAATGTACTCGATCGTTTAAATGAAGATGCTGTTGCTTATCGTTTAACACTTTCATTATCACCCACACTTATCACCATGTTGCGGGATGAATTACTACAAACACGTTATCAGAAGCATCTGAATAAACAGATTGAACTGGCAGAAAAGGAAATTATCAGAACGCGCAATCAGCCGCAGTTTCAAAAATTAGCACGTTTATATAGACGCTTTTTTCTAAGTACACGGGATACTTATAATAAATATCATGGTGATTTACTGACGGCTTTTAAAAAACATCATCAATATGGTCGTCTTGAATTAATTACCACAGCAGCAACTCATGGTTTTTTGCCTTTGCTGAATATTAGCGAAACAGCTGTTCGGAATCAGATTGAAGTGGCTGTAGAAACTTTCAAAACAAATATGGGTTTTTTACCCTCTGGTTTTTGGCTTCCTGAATGTGGCTATTATCCTGATTTGGAAGTGACTTTGGCTAATGCGGGTATTAAATATTTTTTTACTGATACCCATGGTATTTTGGATGCCAGTGAGAAGCCAAATAACGGGGTTTATGCACCATTAGATTGTGGTAATGGGGTCATGGCATTTGCCCGGGACCCTGAATTATCCCGCCAGGTCTGGAGTGCAGAACAAGGGTATCCTGGCAATGAAAATTATCGTGAATACTATAGCGACATTGGGTTTAATCTAGATATAGACCTGGATTATCTTGCCTCTTATATTCTTGATGGTAAAAACCGTATCAATACGGGCATTAAATATCACAGAATCACCGGTGAGGGGCTGGAAAAAGAATGTTATGATGCAAAAAAAGCACAATTTAAAATAGAGCAGGATGCAAATGATTTTGTTCAGAAGTGTCAGCAACAAATTGATGGTTTGAGTACCAACATGGATAGAATACCTCTCATAGTCGCGCCTTATGATGCTGAACTGTTCGGACACTGGTGGTTTGAAGGACCTTGTTGGCTGGAAGCCATTTTGAGACGGGTAGATGAACATAAAAATATTGAAACAATAAGCTGTGGAGATTATTTAAAGCGGCAAACATCGCATCAAATTGCTAGACCTTCATCTTCAACTTGGGGAGAGGACGGCTATTCCAGTTATTGGATTAATGAAGAAAATGACTGGATTTACCCTTTTTTGCATAAAGCGGCTGATCAAATGGAGCAGTTAGTGATCGATTTTAGAGGGGTAACTGTATCGGCTGTACAAAAACGTGCTTTGAACCAAGCAGTAAGGTCTATCTTACTAGCCCAGGCATCTGATTGGCCTTTTATCATGAAGTCAGGAACTACAGCTGAATACGCCAGAAAAAGAATAACAGATCATTTAGCAAGGTTTAACTATTTACACGAGAGTATACGTAACAATACGATAGATGCGCGTTATTTGAGTGCTTTAGAATTTATCGATAAAATTTTCCCAGATATTGATTTCCGTAATTACAAGCCCATAGAGTTATAGTGAATGGGCTGAAATTAATGACTCTTTTAACACATGAATCTTAGGTGAAGCATGGATAAAATCCAATTACTTTATATAGAAAATGTGATCACCAGAACATACGAACAGGTTCAGCAAGTGCTGACCTTCTTTATGTTAGTAGAAAATGTGAGTTACGATAAGCAGGTTGATGTTATTTGGTCGGGTGAAGATGGTATATGGCACACGTTGCCGGCGAAATATCATAGCGTACAAGGACATGACAGAGAATATTGGCGTACACAGGTAACTTTTAACTTGACTGCAGAGCAATCACTTCCTGGTAATATTCATTTCGGCTTGCGCTATCAAGTTTATGGTTCCGAATACTGGAATAACAATGGTGGTTTGAATTATTCCAGTGAAGCTGATTCAGGTATTAAGCTAGGGAATCAACAATTAGTTCAGAATATTGGCTTTGAAAGCCATCTGAATGATGAGCAGGACTTTGTTACTGTAAATATTGCTGTAGATCAGGCTATTAATGCTGAAAAAGTGACTATCCACTGGACTACTGATAATTGGAATACTACAAAAAAATCATCATGCCTGTGCGAAAATAATTTTTGGGATAAAGTCCTGCAAAGTAATGCCAGGAACCCAAATCAATATGGTATTCAGCAATGGACTGGGCGAATCTGCAATGGCGATTCTTTCAGACTGCAATATAGTATCTGTTGTGAAAGCAATGGGCAAGTTGTTTGGGACAACAATTATGGCAACAATTATTCTTTCCAGCGAGAGCAGTTAAAAGTTCTGATTCTTAATTTACATTGCTATCAGGAAGAAAACCAGAACGAAAAGTTTACCCAGATTGCCAAAGCGATTGATGATCTGGATATTGATATAGTATGTCTGCAAGAAGTTGCAGAGTTTTGGAATGATGGGGAAGGGGACTGGGCATCTAATTCTGCAAGAATTATAAATGAACGGCTGATCGAGCCATTTCATATGCACACGGATTGGTCTCATTTAGGCTTTGATAAATATAGAGAAGGGGTCGCTATTTTAAGCCGATACCCTATGTCTAATCATGACTCCAGGTATGTGTCAGATAGTCATGACAGGTATAGTATTCATTCCAGAAAAGTCGTGATGGCTCGTATTCATGTACCTTATGTTGGACCGATTAACGTGCTTTCTGCACATTTAAGCTGGTTGGAAGATGGTTTTAGGGAGCAATTTCAAAGATTGCATGAATGGGCAGCAAATAATCAGACTGATGATGTAAAGGCCACTTTATTATGCGGTGATTTTAATATTACAGCTGGATCTACTGGGTATGAACTGGTTGTTGATTCAAATGAGTACGAGGATCAGTATTTAGCCGCTAATGAGCAAGGCATCTTTGATAAAATTTTTAGAGTGAATGATACTCATTGGCGTGACTTGCTGGCTGATGATTACCGTATAGACTATATTTTTATGAATAAAGCCAGTGAGTTACAGGTCAATTCTGCAAAAGTGATCTTTACAGACCAGGACTATGGACAAGTATCAGACCATTGCGGTTATTTTATGACATTTGAACCAAAAATAATAACAACAGCAACTGGAGAGGGGTGACATGGAGATAGCAGAACATTATGCCAAGCCTGTTCGTGGTGAATTGGGTGGCTCATTTGCAAGGAGAAATGACTTTAATCATGAGTTTTTTGTGCGCTGGGGGAAGATAGATTTTGATATGTATCACGGCGCTCAAGTTAATCTGAAAGTCATCTTGAAGGTTTATAGTAATGATGGTATTTGTGAAACCTATATTGTAGATACCGAGGCTTATGATGCAGAATGGGATCGGCATAAACGAACTACGCGCGATTTTTACATACACCCATTTTCCAGCTCCTACGGACAAGTCAATTGTGTTAAATTTTCCTTTATTGTACATAAGGATGGACGTTCTATTGCATCAGAAAAAGAATATATTTATATGGACTGGCCCCAGTTACAGGGTAATCCAGATGAGCATCTGTACAGAGATATTTCTGCTGAACATACAACCGATAACAATTATCAAACCTATGAGTTAAATGCGGGCGAATTACAGTGTGATGTTGATTGGTTTAATCATCATTTTGAATCTTTAGAACTTGTTCCTAAGTTTACTAAAGGCCAGTTACATCATCCTTATCATCCTAAAAGTTATATTCATCATTTGATCGATAAGGTGATGCATACTAAATGGGATAATCCTGACCGGTTTTGTACTATTAAAGTCAGTGTAGACTGTATTGATGATGCCGATTTTGTTACACATTTGATCCATGCGAGCGAGCAGGGTGTATTGGTTCAGTGTATTGTTGATTGGCGCAAGATGACGCTGACTAATAGTCATAATTATGCGCGTTTAAAACGTGCGGGTATTGAATTGGTCGGAGTGATTTGTAGTCCTGATCATCATCTGATAGAAGTAGAACCAGATATGCATACAAAATTCATTATTTTTAATGATGATGATTGCATCATGGGTTCCTTTAATATTACCTTTGATCGTTGGTGGGCAAACTGGGAATCAGGCATGACCTTTCATTCCAAAGGTGTTTGTCGACTTCTGGATAATATATTTCAGAGTCAGCGTGGTGGTGTTATTCAGCAGTATGGTATAGATCCTCACAGCCAGTTTAATTTACTTTATACCTTTGGACGACACACCATGCAGAATGGAGAAAATTATCTTCCCCATCATGCTATTTTGGGCGAAATAAACCGAGCTAAACATTCAATTAAGGTGACTTTGTTTTTGATTGGTGAATTACTGGGAGATCATCACGATAGTGTGATTACAGCTTTGATCAATGCCAAAAATAGAGGGGTTTATGTACACCTGTTATTAAATGGTCATATTGCACGACAAGGTAAAGTCGGCGTTGTACGTTCCATGGATGAGGAATTAAATCAGCCTTTATTACCTGCTGTTGATCAGTTAAGATTCGCGGGCGTTTCAGTGGGGTTGGTCTATGGACAGGATGATCATGATGTACCTTATTCGCCTATACACTCAAAATATTGCATTATTGATGATTATATTGTCATTGACGGTAGTTTTAACTGGTACAACACGTCTGTATTTTCCCATGATCTGGTTGTGATTGCCGCCAATCACAAAGTAGCAAAGCCTTATTTACATGAGTTTGAAGAAATACAGCATGCCTTCAGGGTTTACTATTGATGAGAGCAGGGAAAAATAAAATAGTCGTACTCCCCCCCGTCTGAAATTATGAATTTATATTTTCAAGAGCAACAATCGTTTTTTCATTGACTAAAATCGTCTTAGTAGTCACCGGTTTTTGATTAGGCCTACGAATAACATCATTGGGTGAGTCTTGAGAAGTATCGACAGACAAACACCATTTCTTTCCTTTAATTACAGGTAATTCAACACGTGTTTGTTTATCTGACATATTGATGACGACGTGCAAGTCAGATTCATCTTCTTTGACGCCTGCAAGAGTAAAAGCCAGTAAACGTGTTTCAGAATCATCCCATAACGGAGTGTCTATTTTAGCGCCATGCCATGAAATATCCTTGATACCCTTTGATTCGATGATTTTTCCTGTCAAAAAACGTCTACGCATAATTGATGCATGGCGTTTACGCAAGGCGATCATTTGTTGAACAAAACGCAACATATCGGCATTTTTATTTGCCATCTCCCAATCGATCCAGGTCAGTTCATTATCCTGACAATAACCATTATTATTACCATCCTGGGTATTGAGCAGTTCATCCCCGGCAAGAATCATGGGAATGCCCTCGCTAAGTAATAAAATAGCAAAAGCATTTTTTGCCTGCTTTTTTCTAAATTCCAGAATACCCAGATCGTTTGTCAGACCTTCTATACCACAATTGGAACTTATATTGTTGTTACAGCCATCTCTGTTATTTTCGCCATTCGCTGCATTATGTTTTTGGTTATAACTGAATAAATCATTTAAAGTAAAGCCATCATGACAGGTTATGAAATTGATGCTGTTAATAGGCAAACCATCCTGATGTGCATACAAGTCACTGCTTCCAGATATACGTGTTGCAAGTTCCTGTATTTTACCAGTATCTCCACGCAAAACTTCGCGTACTACATCTCTATATTTACCATTCCATTCTGCCCAGCGGTGGCCTGGAAAACTGCCAACTTGATATAGACCAGCTGCATCCCACGCTTCAGCAATGAGTTTTGTCTGTGCCAGTTGTTGTGAAAGTTCAATACTCCAAAGCACGGGTGGATCTTCAAGTACAACGCCGCCTTCACCACGGGTAAGAGCACTGGCTAAATCAAAACGAAAGCCATCAACATGCATTTCTCTGACCCAGTATTCGAGACTATTGGTTATAAAAGCAGCGACCAGAGGATGATTGGCATTGACAGTATTCCCGCAGCCGGTATAGTCATGCAGAATACTTTTGTCATTCTTTTCATGATGGTAAAAAATATTTTCACCTATGCCACGAAAATTAATGATGGGGCCACCGATGCCTGCTTCTGATGTGTGGTTATAAACAACATCTAAAATAATGCCAATACCCGCATTATGTAGAGCTTTAACCATGTCGCGGAATTCTTGCACATGAGTGCCCTGTTCAGGAGTGACACAGTACCCAGGGTGTGGGCTAAAAAAACTGTGGGTACTATAACCCCAGTAATTTTTTAGTCCAAGGGCTATGGTACCCTGCGGTGCATCCTGTTCATCAAAAGCCATGATAGGCAGTAATTCAACATGAGTAATATCCAGTTTTTTCAAATACGGGATTTTTTCAATTAAAGCTGAAAATGTACCTGGGTTTGTTACATTTGCTGAAGAATGGCGGGTAAACCCTCCTACATGTAGCTCATAAATAATAGATTTTTCACTACTAATGCGTAGAGGAATGTCACCTTCCCAGTCATAATCAGCATCATCAACAACCATACAACGCATAGCTGTTGAGCTATTATCACCGGGTTGACAGGCGGCTTGGCGGTCCCAGTACATATCACATACAACACGCGCCCAAGGGTCTATGAGTAGTTTTTCCTTGTCAAAGTGCAAGCCCGCTTCTTTAGGTTCGTTCGATCCATCAATACGCCAGCTGTACCAGCTACCGACAGGTAAATCTATAACATAGACATGCCAGGAATAAAACGTTCTGTTGATGTCCTGCTGTAACAGTATCGTCTGAAAGGGTTTTGTGCTTGCTGCTTGTTCGAAAAGTAAAAGCTCAACGCTGGTTGCATGACGGGTAAATATAGAGAAATTTACTCCTCCTCCATTGGGTTTAGAACCCGCTGGATAAGATTGACCTGGTTTACATTTGTATTCTTTAATTTGCATTGTTAGGATTGACTCAATATAAATACATTATGGTTAACCACAATATTGTATTTCCGATTGAAAAGGCAGGTGTAAGAAGCTTGTTATAACCAGTCTTTCAGGCTAATAAATAAGCTTTATTTCAACCATTATCCGAAGTTTTGGGGCACAAAGTAAAGAGAATTAATTGTTGGAAATTGATGGATTTATTAATTAGTTATAGAAATCAATTGCTTGTTTTTAAGATTAAGAAAGCTAGAAAAGTAATCAATGAATTTTCTGATTGTTATAGACGTCATTATGCAAGGATCAAACAGCATAATTCCCTGTATAATGACGATGATTAAGGGAAGTGGAAACAAATAATCATCCAATCTCATTTGTCTTTTTATCCCTGTTTAAATCTTCTCAATAGTTACGTAGAATAACTATGCTCCTGTTGAGAAAATTTAAACAGAAATAAATTGCTGTATAATATTTGGATGATTATTTGTTTCTACCTCCCTAAGATGTTATTTGTTGGATGAATATTGATCCTGCCTTATTTAGCACACTCAACTTTCAATGACCTGATTTTATGATAAAAATTATATTCGCCAAAACTATGTACTTTAGAGTTGGGGTGAAGAATAATTTCTGAATCTTCCAGGATATCCTGTTTGGTAATACCTAGGGATTTCATTAAAACAGGGTAGTTAACCATTTCTTTTAATGTTAATTTGAAATTTTTATTTTCATAAACAGTTACGGTTGCTTTAGGACCAATCAATATACTTTCAATTTTTTTGTCCCAATTTTCATTATTTACTTTAGATAAACTTTTCTTTTGAGCAGGTCCTTTAAGTCGAAAGTGTTCACCTTTAAATTGAGCATTTTCAAAAAAATCAGCCCAACAGTCATTACTTTTGGCAGATACCGCTGTGGAATAGCCAAATAATAAGGTTAGAATTAGCAGCGTTTTAAAGCCATGAAATATATATTTAATTTGTTTCATCTCTATTTCCTTCTAAATGAACTGAAAAAAGAGTGGGCTTAAGGTTAAACTTTAGTTATATCAAATTTTATGATGGAGCTATAGAGCCCACTCCCTACTTATCTCATAAAAATAGCTTCCAGCAAAGTTTTTTTTCTTGACATGAGGACAACCATAAATACAAGATTAAGACATAAGTTGTGCATCACAACAAGCACCATAACCACCTCCACCTGGAGTTTTAATTTGAATCATGTCATTAGTATGTAAATTGACTTGGTCACAAGCATTAAGTTTAATTTTTTTTCCATTGGCCTTAATTAATGTGTTGACACCTACTTGTCCTGATAAGCCATGTTGTATCCCAAAAGGCGCTTGTAAACGATGACTGGATAAAATTGTGGCAGACATAGGTTGAAGGAATTTAATTGTTCGACTGACGCCATTGCCACCATTCCATTGGCCTGACCCACCACTGTTTTCACGGATAGAGAATTCCTCTAATAACACCGGGAAACGCCACTCCAATACTTCAGGGTCAGTAATTCGGGAGTTAGTCATGTGGGTTTGAACAGCATCACTGCCATTAAAACCAAAACCGGCACCCGCACCTCCACAAATAGTCTCATAGTATTGGTAACGGTCATTTCCAAAGGTAAAGTTATTCATGCTTCCTTGAGAACCAGCCAGTATTCCTAAAGCACCATACAGTGCATCAACTATATACTGGGAAGTTTCAACATTACCTGCAACAACAGCGGCAGGGTATTGTGGATTGAGCATCGAGTCTTCAGGAATGATGATATTCAGAGGAATTAAACACCCGGCATTTAAAGGAATATCGTCTTTAACCAATGTTCTGAATACATAAAGTACTGCGGCTTTGCATACGGCAGCAGGGGCATTAAAATTGGTCGATTGCTGTTTTGAAGTACCCGTAAAATCAATAGTGGCGGTTTTCTGTGCTTTGTTTATCTGAATATTGACAACTATTTTGGTACCGTTATCGAGTGGGTTAACAAAGTGGCCATCAGTTAAGGTTGGTAAAATATTTCGCACACATGCTGCTGCATTATTTTGCACATGCTGCATATATTGTAAAACCGTTTGCAGGGTATATTGCTCAATCATTTTTTGTAGCTCAAGCAACCCTTTGTTATTAGCAGCAATTTGGGCTTGTAAGTCAGCAATGTTTTGCTCTGGATTTCGTGCGGGATTAGGTGAAGATTGTAGCCATTTTCTGATGGCCTGTTCTTGAAATTTACCGTTTATTACAATCTTCATACCTGCGCTAAGTACGCCTTCCTGTTCTATGTGCTGACTATTTGCTGGCATTGATCCTGGACTTATGCCTCCAACATCTGCATGATGGCCTCTAGAGGCAACAAAGAATAATAATTGACTGTTATCTTTGTTAAAAATGGGAGTAACTACAGTAATATCGGGTAAATGGGTTCCCCCTTGATAAGGTGAGTTTAATAAGTACACTTCTTTTGGCTTAATCGTAATGATTTCTGATTTAACCAGTGCTAAAACACTTTCTCCCATAGAGCCTAAGTGAACAGGAATATGAGGGGCATTTGCAATTAATTGGGCATTGGCATCAAATAGGGCACAGGAAAAATCCAGGCGTTCTTTTATATTGACCGAATAAGCAGTTTTTTGCAGCACAAAACCCATTTGTTCTGCTATCGACATAAACAGTTTGTTGAATATTTCCAGCATAACTGGGTCGGCAGAAGTACCCACAGCCAACAGGCGTTTAATAGGCTGGAAACGAGTTAATATCAAATCATTACGAGCTGTGATTTCACCTTGCCAACCAGGTTCTATAATTATTGTTGCGGTGGGTTCAATAATGATCACAGGTCCTTTTAAAGTGGTACCCTGAGATAATGATTCGCGTTTAAAAACAGAAGTTTTATGGGATTTATTATTGCTAAATACATCGGTGACCAGGATTGGTTTAGAGGTGATGTTTGATTGTTGGGTGAAAAATTCCTTATTTACAGCGTTGTTAGCAATAATTTCAACGGATAAAGATTCAATGATTAGCTGTTTGTCAGTGTAGATGAAGCCAAATTGTTGATAATATTGCTTTTGGAAAGCAAGTCGAGAGCTTTCTTTATCTGAGAAAAAAACTGACAAGGATGTATCAGTTCCAGAATAACGTATGTTGACTCTATATAAACTGGATGTTTTTTCTTGATCACTTATTTGCAACAACATTTCAGCTTGCCCCAGTTGTTCCAGTTTTAATAAGTGATCTTTGAGTTGGGAATTGCTGATTTCATCCCAAGGTTGTTCAAGAGCCTGATCTTTTAATAGTCTCAAGTCTGCCAGACCCATGCCATAAGCTGATAAAACACCAGAAAAAGGATGCAACATAACGCGTTTCATGCCGAGTCTGTCAGCCACTTTGCAGGCATGTTGTCCACCGGCAGCACCATAACAACATAAGGTATATTCTGATACGTTATAGCCTTTTTGTACTGAAATCTTTTTTATTGCAGTCGCCATATTTTCAACCGCAATGTCAATAAAACCTTCTGCTACTTGTTGGGGACTGCGGTGGTCTTCACAACTGCTTGCTATTTTTTTTGCCAATCGACAGAAGAGTTTTTCGACTTTTTCACTATCTAAAGATAAATTTCCCTGTTCACCAAACACGGCAGGAAATAAGGGTAATTTCCCCAGCATGATATTAGCATCGGTGACAGTTAGTGGGCCGCCACGGCGATACCCTGCTGGGCCGGGGTTAGCGCCTGCAGATTCAGGACCTACCCGGTAACGTAGTCCATCAAAATATAGTAGTGAGCCCCCGCCAGCGGCAACAGTATGTATATTCATTGTCGGTACACGCATTCTTACACCGGCTACTTCGGTTTCGTAACTGCGTTCCAGCTCTCCTGCATAATGCGCAACATCAGTTGATGTGCCCCCCATATCAAAAGCAATTATTTTGTTGAATCCTGCTTTTTTTGAAGTTGCAATGGCTCCTACGATGCCACCGGCAGGGCCGGATAAAATACTATCCTTGCCTTGGAAGTTTTGTGCAGCTGTTAATCCTCCATTGGATTGCATAAACATAATTTGAGGGGTAGATAAATTTTCCCCAGATAGTCCTTCGGTAACCTGATTAACGTAACGTTTGAGCAATGGAGATAAATAGGCATCAACCACGGTGGTATCACCACGACTGACAATTTTCATAAAAGGACTGACCTGATGCGAAACAGAAATCTGGCTGAAACCTACATTTTTAGCCAGTGCTGCTAGTTGACATTCGTTTGCTGGATAACGCCAGGAATGCATTAGAACAATAGCACAGGAGCGCAGCCCCGAGGCATATAGCGATTCCAGTTGTAATGTTACCTTCGACACATTTATTGCTTTTAGCACATGTCCTTTGGCATCAACGCGCTCATCAATTTCAATGACCGTTTGATAGAGTTGTTCCGGTAACTGAATATTCAGTGCAAAAATATCAGGCCGGTTTTGATAGCCTATGCGCAAACAATCCTTGAAACCTGCGGTAATTAGTAAAACGGTTGCTTCACCTTTGCGTTCTAACAAAGCATTTGTGCCAACAGTCGTCCCCATTTTTACAGTAGCAATTGTTTTATCTGTTGCTTTTGTTATGAAGTCATTAATGCCTTGTAGTGCTGCGTCGGCATATTGTTCAGGGTTGTCTGAAAGCAGTTTGCGGGTAATAAGCTGGTCATCGGGGGTCTTGGCAACGATATCCGTAAATGTTCCTCCACGGTCTATCCAGAATTGCCAGTGTTTATCAGTGTTACTCATTATTTGATATTAAAGATTAATTGTGTTTAATAGCATTATAAAGTAGTGGCGGTTTTTTAAGGTTGAGATTATGTGCGTTTATGACGTTACAAGCTGTTGCGATGCGCAAACGTTTATTTAATAAGAGAGTATTATGGCTGGGATCTCATCTGCTGCCAGAATTGGATGGTGCTTAGAGTAGTAGAACAAATAGGTGTTGTGGAAAAAACGGTTGTTACTATGGTGCATGATACCGGTGAACGACATATAAGTATGGGATAAAAAAAATTAGTCAGATGAAGCAGAACAAAAGGAATAAATTTAATTATAACGAAGGAGTTGCACTGTCAGCATGGCGTGAATCTCTTAATGAAATAATATTTGGGTCAGAAACGCGATTAGGCAAGGTTTTTGATGTTGTATTAATTATCAGTATAATTTGTAGTGTTATTGCAGTTATGCTGGGTAGTGTTACTCAGATTTATCTGCAATACAGTGAAATATTATTTTACATAGAGTGGTTTTTTACACTGTTGTTTACTTTGGAATATGCTTTACGATTAATTTCAGTACGACGTCCGTTACGATACACATTGAGTTTTTTTGGATTAGTCGATTTTTTATCCATTATTCCAACCTATCTCAGTTTTCTGTTTCCCAGTATAAAATATATGTTGGTGATACGAATTTTACGTTTGTTAAGGGTTTTTCGTATCTTCAAATTATCTGCTTACATGGGAGAAGCACAAACTTTAATGAGTGCTTTAAGCAAAAGCTGGCGAAAAATCCTGGTATTTCTTTATACCATTCTTACACTGGTCGTAGTGTTTGGTTCCCTGATGTATGTTGTGGAAGGAAGTGAATCAGGCTTTACCAGCATTCCTAAGTCTGTGTACTGGGCCATCGTTACACTAACAACGGTGGGTTATGGCGATATAGCACCTCAAACCCCTTTGGGTCAGATGATAGCAGCTTTAATTATGATTATGGGTTACGGTATTATTGCAGTACCCACAGGGATTTATAGTGCAGAGCTGATTAAAACCTATAAACCGGAAAGAATTAGTAATAATGCTTGTCCCGCCTGTGGAGAAACGGGGCATGACTTTGATGCAGAATATTGTAAGTACTGCGGGCATTCTTTAAACGATTAATTCTACTTAGTATGGTTATTAAATGTGCGTTATACGCACCACTGTGGGAATTGAATAGCAAAAAACACTTTTTGGTGCGAGCAACAAATCTTACGAGTTTTTGCGGGTTTTAACTTTTCAAGTTAGCTGACCCCTTGAATTCCTTGAATTAATTGATAAGAGCAGATTATATCTGTATATTGTAGGAAGAACCTTTAACTCAGAAAAATAAAACTCACTACAGCATACGTTTCACGCACCAAAAAGTGTTTTTTGCTATTCAATTCCCACAGAGGCGCGTTCCTACATTTAATTCTTACTGGAAGGCAACTGATGTCGCGTGTTTTTGTATATGAGTAATAGGTAAAACTGTCAGATTACCTGATTGTATTATTTGAAAACTCATAATTTAGTTATGAATATGCACAAACCGGTAGGTCGGAAACACTACCTCTTAATCTTTTTTTTCTTTAATTTAATCGCTGCCGCATTGCTGGTTATTTATACGTTAGAACGCAATGATACTTATCGTGATAACCAACATCACCTGGCCAAAAAGTCTGTTATCTATTTGTCTAGTGCAATAGAACTGTATATAAACGACTTACATCAGCGCATCCATTTATTCACGGATTTAGAGCACAATTTAATTAATCGGGTTGCTAATCATCCCCTGGATGAAGTAGCTCATACCCGGCTTGAAAACAAAATTTCTTTACTTTATCCAGAACATTTTGCATGGACCATTGCCGCTAATGATGGAACGTCATTGTTAGAAAGTTTCGACCATTTAGTGGGTAAGGGTTGCCGTAGAGATATTAAAAAATTCGTAGACAATCCCAGTGGAAATCGTGTTTATATTCATAGCAGTCCACTACAAAAAAGATATCATTTCGATATTATGGTACCCATTGAAGAAACACAGCGTGTCTTTTTTATCAGCTTTAATCTGAGTAAATTGGCCAAAATGTTAAAAGAAACACAGTTACCGGGACATCAAATGCTGCTACTAATGCGAGATGATAAGAATTTAATTGAAGTCACGGATGATGGAGGTTTTTATACACTTAGACGGAAAACTATTCATAAAATATGGCAAAGCATTATTGGTGGCAATCAAATTTCAAATAAAAATATACTACGTCTTTCCGAGGACAGTATGCAGCATCTTGAATTTAAGATGCCAGTACCAGGAACTAAATGGATCCTTACCGATTTACCCGAACCATCGCTTTATAGTACAGAAAATAAAAAACTTTGGCAGGAAGCTGTTGTTATTTTTTGTACGATTATATTGGTCAGTAGCTTAATTATTGTATTGATTAAGAAAAGACAGGATAAATTATTTTTACTCCACAGTGAACAAGAGTTAGAGGAATTTATTAATAGCTCACCTGTCATAATGTGGATGGCCAAAGGCCCAGGGCATGACATAATTTATAACGATGCCTGGCGTAAATTCAATGGGTCTGTAGAGAAAAAACTGAAGGTAAGGCATTATCATCAACAGTTAGTTCATGCTGAAGATCAAGAAGAGTATTTGAATATTTTTATAAAAAGCTTACAGAAACATGAAGCATTTAAGCATGAATATCGACTCCTGGATAAAACACAGAAATATCGCTGGTTAAAGGAAACTGCTGTTCCGAGATTTAATGATCAGAACCACTACCTGGGACATACTGGTGTATGTGCTGACATTACAGAACAGAAACAAATTGAAGAGTCCAACAGGATTTTTTTTAATTTGCTTGAATATTCTTTTGAGCCACTGGATGTTTTTTTGCTTAAATCAATGCAAGCAGTTACCTCAATTACCTGGCTAAGTTTAAGTGATAAGGGAGGGATTTTTCTTATTGACGAAAACCAGGAAACCCCATTGTTAAAACTAGTCTGTTCTCATAATCTTAGTCCAGAACTTCAGACATTATGTGCAAGAGTCCCTTTTGGCCAGTGTTTGTGTGGTCTGGCTGCTGCAACAAAAGAAATTCAGTTTGCAAAATGTGTTGATGATCGCCACCATAATCGTTTCCAGGGTATGCAGCCGCATGGACACTATAATGTTCCTTTGAAACATGGTGATCATTTGTTAGGCGTAATGGTTTTATATCTACCACATGGGCATCACCGGCAGGATTATGAAGTTCAATTTTTGCAACGGGTATCGCATATTTTAGGCCTGGGCATATCCAAGCATAACGCTGAATCTCAGGTAATAAAACAAGCTCATTACGATCCGCTTACAAAGCTGCCAAATCGGTATTTGTTAATGCATAGGTTTCAACAAGTGTATGAAGAAACAAAAAACCAGCACATACTCAGTGCTCTAATTTTTATCGACCTGGATCATTTTAAAAAAATTAACGATTCTTTTGGTCATCTTATAGGGGATCAAGTACTCAAACAAATAGCTCAACGGTTAAATCATGTGCTTAAGAAAGACGACATGTTGTCTCGTCAGGGCGGAGATGAATTTGTTATCTTGCTTAGCTCGATAAATACTGATAAAAGCAAAGCTATTAATGAAATTAACAGCCTCTCAGAAAAGCTATTAGCTAGTCTCACTAAACCTTTGAAAATCGAAGAATACCATTTTTTAATGTCCATGAGTATGGGAATTGCACTTATTCCAGATGATGGTCGCAATGTGCACGAATTTTTAAGTCATGCTGATGCTGCCATGTACCAGGCAAAAAAAAGAGGACGTAATACTTTTGCATTTTATTCACCAGAATTACAAAAAAAACTGGATGAAAAGCAACAACTGGAAGCAGACTTACGCCTGGCTATTGACCAGGATCAACTAATCATTTATTACCAGCAGCAAGTTAATGGATCGAATCAAATTATTGGTGCCGAAGCGTTACTTCGCTGGCAGCATCCGCAACAAGGTTTAATCAGCCCCGATATATTTATTCCCATAGCTGAAGAATCTGGTCTGATACTGAAAATCGGCACATGGGTATTAAATTCATCATGTAAGCAATTTAAGGTCTTTAATGGATTTGATTCAGACGGATTGTTGAAGCATGTTGCGGTCAATGTAAGTGCTAGCCAATTCCATCACTGTGACTTTATTCAACATATTAAACAAGCCCTCTTGCAGAGTGAAATACTACCTCAACAACTCACTTTAGAACTAACCGAAAGCCTCATGATAACTAATATCAACGAAACTGTGGATAAGATGCTGCAGATTAAAAAGTTGGGTGTTGGCTTTTCAATTGATGATTTTGGTACGGGCTATTCTTCCTTGAGTTATTTGAAAAAATTACCATTAGATCAGCTGAAAATTGACAAATCGTTTGTTGATGATATTGAGACAGACCCTCACGATAGAGTGATCATTGAAACCATTATTTCCATGGCACATCATTTAAATTTCGATGTCATCGCTGAAGGTGTTGAGAATATTAAACAGCTCAGCTTTTTACAGCAGGCAGGATGTAGTAATTTTCAGGGTTACCTCTACAGTAAACCATTGCCAGCAGAAGAATTTATTGCTTTACTAATCAAAGCTTGAAAATTTGACTTTTGTATTAATACAAGGGTTCTCTATAGAACATTAAAATAACACCAACCTGAAATAGCGCAATAACTGAAACGAAACCAGCAATACGCCCAGCAGAGCCATCCAGCCTTAACTCCAACCAGCGACCTACTGCCAGAATGACTGAAAAAACTCCCATAGAAGTGTGACTTAACTGAATTAAAAATGCACTTTTAAGCTGAAAACCAACATGAGAATGCGTTAATAGCATTAAGCCACCAAATGCAGATAAAACTGGAAATATAAAAGGGAGTTTATGGTTTGGCTCTTTAATCAACCGTGCTTTAATTTCATAATAACCTAATACTAAAACTAAAAGAGTGGCAATTCTATGTTGCATCACTTCGCCATTAGTGAACGTACTTTTCCAAAAG
>Ga0256847_1000703_pt1 | contig 19853 bp, 10 predicted proteins | sample TeddybearmetaG_FD_189099 | JGI IMG/M metagenome (GOLD analysis project Ga0256847, IMG submission 189099) | Hydrothermal vent microbial communities from East Pacific Rise, Pacific Ocean - Teddybear | ecosystem: Environmental > Aquatic > Marine > Hydrothermal vents | place: Pacific Ocean: East... | reverse complement strand
TTCCTGTATCTTCTCCTCTTAGCGTAATACCAAAGGAGTTTTGTCCGCCGCCGTCACGATCAAATCCTGGGTCGCCAATGGCGAGTTTCGGAACATTTTTTTCTACGAATTTTCGTATTTGTTCATTCGTCTTTGTCCTAAGTTCATCGTCTCTTAATAATAAGGTCGAGCCTGCCCTGTCTTTTGTGTAAAAGGAATAAACGTCCTCTAAATCTAATTCGTCTTTGTGAGAAAACAAGAATTCTTCAATTCGATTAACAGATTTTTCTACTCTGCCTAACTCGTAGCTTCCATTGATTGCATAATCTAAATAAATCGACCCATTGCGATCGCCTCCGCCTTGTTCCATTTCGACAAACTGCATGGGAATAGCGACTGAAAAAAGAAGTGACAATGAAACTAAGGTTGCTATAGCAGGGCGTTTCATTAGCCAAGATAAAAATTGGCTATAGCGGCCATGCCGTTCTATCGGCGTAAGATTACTTTGGTTAGCTTGGCTTTGTTTTTTCTCTTGTTCTTGTTCTCCCTTAAGTCGACTGAGTAACAGAGGAATAATGGTAGTTGCAATAAAGAGCGAAGCTAACAATGAGATAACAATAGTGATTGCTACATGACTAAGAAAAATGGTGATGCCGACTCGTTCACCAATAATATTTGGCAAAAACACAATGGCTGTGGTGAGTGTACCCGCTACTACCGGAATACCCACATTCTTCACCCCAAGCATGACAGCTTCGATAGGCTTATCCGGATTTTTTTCTCGTTGAGTGAATATGCTTTCACTGACAACTACTGCATTGTCAACCAGCATTCCGATGGCGAGCATTAACCCCATCATGGATAACACATTCAGACTCATGCCAAGTAGATACATAGCAGCTAATGTCATCATTAAGGAAAAGGGAACCGCCATTGATACAATTAGAGTGAGTTTTATTTCTTTTAGGAACAAAAATAATACGAATGTAGATAACAAGAAACCGATCAAACCAGACCAGGCAATATCGGATAATGATTGGGTAACACCTTCTCCCTGATCGTCCATTACAAACAACTCTATGCCTTCAAAGTCGGGCAGTTTTTCGATTTCTTTCATTGCAGCAATGACATTCTTAGCCGTTTCTACAAGGTTTGATCCGGCCTCTCTTTTTATTTCTATTGCTACCGCATATTCTCTGTTTAGATGGCGTCCTACTTCAATATCATCTTTCGCTAAAACGACTTCTGCGATATCCGAGAGTTTGAGCCCTCGTTCGTTAATGATAAAATTAGCGATGTCGTCTAGGCTGGCAAATTGTTGGTTAACTGCGACTCTAAAATTCGCTTGGATAGACTTTACTTCTCCGGCTGCAATGAGTGCATTCGCCTGCTGTAATTTGGCAAGTAGTTGATTAGTATCTACATGATAGGCGGCTATTCTTTCAGGGAGCAGCTTGATTTGATAGGTTTTTGGAGCAACTCCTTGAATTGAAACGCTGCTAACACCTGGGATCCGTTCTAACCTTTGTTTAAGTACACGATTTAATACCTGAAATGAATCAGCTAAGTCGGTTTTAGATGAAAGCCTTGCTTGAACTATCGGTTGGTCGTTGGTGCTACCGCTAAAAATTAGGGTTCGTCTTAAATCAGGCGGTAGTTGATCTCTAATGGCATCGACTTTTTCCCTTGCTTGAACACCTTTGAGTTTTGCGTTTGCACCCCAATCGAATAGAAGAAAAATTTGCGAACTATTTTCATTGCTTGTCGATTGCATAAAATCAATGCCACCCATTGTAGCAACGGCCTCCTCAATAGGTCGAGTGATGTTTTTTTCGATTTCCTCGGGCGAGGAACCAGGATAAGTGGATTGAATAAAAATACCGGGAAATTGAACCGGTGGAAAAAACTCCAACGGTAGCAATCGACTCGCGGCGATTCCCAATATCACAGAGCATACAAAAATCATGGAGATTGTAACGGGCCTTTTAAGTGCTAGTTTTGTAAACCACATCTACTAGTCCTCCATTTTAAGTTGAGGATTGTTTTCAAAATCTTTCCGATCGAATAGTGAATACATTACTGGTATTACAATTAAAGTGAGCAAGGTAGAGGTCAATAGTCCACCAATGACCGTTATTGCCATAGGCGCTCTAATTTCAGTGCCTTCACTGATGCCTAATGCAAGCGGAAGCATTCCTAAGGTTGTGGTTAAGGTGGTCATAAGAATTGGCCGTAAACGGGATTCCGCGGCTTTTTTAATCGCCGCAATTTTTTCTATACCATCTTCCCTCAATTGATTGATTTTATCGACCAACACTATAGCGTTGTTTACCACTATTCCGGCTAACATGATTAATCCTAAAAAGACCACCACGCTTAGCTCGGTATTGGTGACAATCAATGAAAATATAGCGCCTATTAGAGCAAGCGGGATACTGAACAAAATAATAAACGGATGCAGTAGCGACTCAAACTGGGATGCCATAACCAAGTAAACAAGAAAAACAGCAAGCGCTAACGCCATAACTAACGAATTAAAACTGCGATCCATTTCTTCGCTTTGTCCGCTGATCCGCATATTGGTACCAAACGGAAGCCTAACGTCTTTTAGCAAGAAATTAACTTCCTCAACCGCTTGTGAAAGACTGCCTGATTTAATCTGTCCCTCTACTAAGACCACCCGTTGTTGATCGATCCGCATCACTTCACTGGGTCCCTGAGTTAGACTGATTTTTGCCACCGAGGATAAACTAATGGGATGGTCTGATTTTGGATTAATAATTAGATCTCTAATGTCATTGAGATCATCACGAGCGGATTCTTCTAGTCGTACCAGCACTTCAATCTGTTGTTCTTTTAAACGATAACGAGTCGCTTTATTACCTCGTATGGCGTTGACGATACTATCGTTGGCCTGACTCATTGGGATATTTAGTTGTGCCAATTTTTCTTGGTCAAAAGTTACTTGAACTTCGGGATAGCCTTTTTGCATATTACTGTGTAAATCAACAAAATTATCAGATGCCGAAAGTAGTTTTACAATTCTATTGGATTCACGTTTCAAAATAGCCGTATCATAGCCAAATATTTCGACGCTAATGGGTGTGGCAAAACTAAATAATTGTGGACGTTCGGCACTTGACTCTATGCCGCCGCTTTCTTCTGCGAGCAATGCTCTAAGTTCTGACAAGAGTTGATCCTCTCGACCCTTGGAAATCCCCTTTTCAAGTAACAAGGTAAATTCTGCTCTGTTTTCACCTTCCTCTTCTGGATTTGCGGTTAATTTATTTCCGGATCCTGCGGTGGAATAGACTTCTGAAATGCCATCGACCGCAAGTAATTTCTGGGACAACGCAATCACTTTAAGATCTGAGAGTTGAATGGCAGTACCAGGCGCATATTCTACTTTAACTCTAAGTTCGCCTTGTGCCATTTCAGGTAGCACTACTTGTTCAATTGACTTAATAGCATTAATACTAATCGCGAGTAAACCAAAAGCTATCAATAGGGTGAGTGATTTTTGTTCGAGTGCGCTGCTTAATAAGCTATTAAACTTATTTCCAACGCTAATATATATTTTTTCAAACGCATATTTGGAAGGAATAAATACAAAACCAAGTACTTTTGACACGAGCCAGACGATTGACTTTAGTAGCCAAATAATAAAAGCTGGAATTAGCACAAAAATTAACTCAGGTATAAATAGAGCGGTACGCGCTTTTTTTGACTTGGTGGTTCGGGCAAGTGAGTTATTGTCCCCGACACCCCATTCTCTTGATGCCAGCATTGGAATGAGAGTGAGTGCGACGCCCAAAGACACAATGAGTGAAAAGGTTATTGTCAATGCTTGATCTTTAAATAATTGTCCAGCAATGCCCTCCACAAAAATTAGCGGGATAAACACGGCGATAGTGGTTAAAGTTGAAGCGGTGATCGCGCCTGAAACTTCTTGGCTTCCTTTAACCGCTGACTCGATCAAGGACTTGCCTTTATCTTGTTTTGTTGCAATGTTTTCTAGTACGACTATAGCGTTATCCACTAGCATTCCTACTGCAAGAGCGAGCCCTCCAAGTGACATAATATTCATGTCAACATTTGCCGCGAACATCAAATTAAAGGTTATTACGACGGACAAAGGGATGGTGGCTGAAATGATAATAGTGGGTAAGAATTTTCCGAGGAACAAATAGATTATTACCATCGCCAGTAATCCACCGATTAAGGCAGAAGAAATTAATTCAGAGATTGCTTGATTAATAAATTTGGAGGCATCTGTTTGAACTGAGAGTTGCATATCTTCTGGCAAGTCTTTTTTTAAAATTTCGATCCGCTTTTGAACGGCTTCAGCAACTCTTACAGTGTTGGAGTCTCCTTCTTTGTAAATAGCTATCTCGACCGCTTGAACGCCATTGTGTCGAATTATCGCGGTAGGATCTTTGTGAGTAAAATTAATTTCTGCAATGTCTTTTAATCGAATTAATTTTTGATCCTTAGTGAGAACAATGGTATTGGCAAAATCTTCTATAGACTGATATTCGTTAAAGGTTCTAACCAACAGTTGTCTTTGACCACTCCTTATTTGTCCTCCGCTAAGATTTATATTTTGACTTCTTAATTTTTCTGAAATATCAGCTACGCTCAAGTTGAGTTTGGCTAAATATTCTTGTTTCAACTGTACTTGTATTTCATCTTCCAGCCCGCCGGAGGCCTTGGCAGCGGCTACGCCTTCTATAGTAACCAATCGCCTGGTCAGCTTTAAGTCGGCAAAACGTCTAAGTTTAGTGAGAGCCTGTTCTTTATTGTCACCTTCTTTTAATGGTTGACTTAAACTCATCTTTATAATGGGTTCGTTGTTCGGGTTAAATCGTAGTAGCGAAGGAGGTTTAACTTCTAGTGGCAGTTCTACTTGATCCATTTTTTCTCTAACATCTAAACTGGCGATGTCGATATCGGTTCCCCAATAAAATTCCAAATAAATATCTGAACGGCCTGCTTTTGATACAGATCTAACTTGTCGCAATCCTTTGATGGTTCCTAATGCCCCTTCTAAAGGACGTGTGATTAGATTTTCGACCTCGGCTGGTGCAGAGCCAGGGAAATCTGTTCTTACCGTGAGCGTTGGATAGGAAAGTTCGGGTAATAAATTGAAACCCAGCTTGCCGACTAATACCAATCCAAATACTAGCGCCGCTAGGGTGAACATTGAGACAGTCACCGGCCGTCGAACAGCCGTCGCAATAAGATTCATAGGAAGATCCTTGGTGAATTATTTTTATAGAAATTATTGATTGAAAGCTTGCGTAGTCATTGAAACGCTGAATAGCATTGCCTCAAACCACACGCATGCTTGAATTTACAAAACAGTTAAGAGTTACTTGCCACTGCGATTGATGAAGCGGCACTTTGTTCCTGTTTTTTTGGTTCAGGCTTCTTAACAACCTCATCGTTTTCCAGTCCAATAATTTCAACTTTAGCTTCATGTTTCAGTATTTGTTGACCGGTGGTAATAACTTGATCTGCCTCGTTGAGTCCTTCAATAATTTCAAGAACACCGTTGTGCCTAAATCCAATTCTTATTGGTGTTTGGATCGCTTTTTCGTCTTTAACCACAAATACATGAGAGCGATTATCTTGGGTAATAACGGCTTGTTGTTCAAGTAATAAAGTATTGGGATGAACATCGAAAACAACTTCTACCTTTCCAAACATTCCGGATTGTAGTAATAGCTCAGTATTATTTAATTTTGCGACCACACGAAATGTTCCGGTAGTGGTATCAATCGAAGGTCTAATGCGTTCAATGGAACCTTGGATTACTTGGTTATTTAATGCATCCACTGATAATAGAACCAGCTGGTTTAATCGTATGTTTGACAGCTCTTTTTCCGGTAGATGTAATACTGCTTTTAACGACGAAGGATCGACAATTTTAAACAATATATCATTGTCTCTAATTAGGTTACCTTGCGTTACTAATCGTTCGGTTATCATTCCACTTATTGGCGCTTTAATGCTGGCATAATTTAGTTTTAGTTTCGAAAGTTTTAGCTGTGCTGACTGAGATTGATACTCAAATTTTGCTCTGTCTAATGCATCGCTACTAGCTAGCCTTCGTTTGAACAGCGATTGTTGTCTTTCTAGCTCCTTGTTCAACTTTTTGGAGGTTGCGCTGAGTTGAGCGACTTCAAGGGAAAGTAGTTCCACATCTAACTGTGCCATTATTTGCCCTTGTTCAACGTAGTCTCCTTCCTCAACGTAGAGTTTTTGTAGTAGTCCGGTTGAACGCGCCACAACTTGAGCATTTTGATCAGCCTCTAGGGTGGTGATCGTTCGATAGGTTTGTTGTATATCACCTCTCTCAACCTTTACAACCTCTACTGGGACAGGTGGTTTTTCATCTTTTTTCTTGTCTTTGTCATCACCTTCAACTGATTCTGCCGTTTCTTCTGACTTTGCTCCATCACCATCTGTTCCATCATCAGTACAGGCAGTAGCGAAAAGAGATAAGCTCAAAACAAATACCAAAAGTAATTTATGTTTAAGGATTTCTGACGATGCTTCGTTTGTTATTTTCATATTGATTCCTTCATGATGCTTAGTAGAGTCAAAAATAATTTCGTTTATTTTATTAAGACGTTAGTAACAAAAAATAAGTTCTTACCTATAGAGACTTTATTTTCTGATCTTGAATCTCAGTGTACTGTTATCGAGTAGTGCAGAATTTATGCCAGATATCCCTGATTTGCGGAGGAATAGTTAAAACTACTCGCAACGCCACTGCTATCGCCTGTTGCTATAGTGTATTATATGACTAAAACACCTTTCAAGGTGTGTAGTGTTTGTAACAAGATATGAACATATCCAGTTTTCTTTCACTTTGTTGGAAATTATTGACCAATATTTGGTGAGATTTACAAAACCTAAATGAAAGAGCAGGCAGATAGTCGACAATCGCTCCGATCTTGAAGGTTTGATGCCATTGCGAGAAAGTACACCGCGTGTATTTAACTGGACAGTGACAAACGGCTGCTGGTCGTCATAAAGTAATCTATGGACTTTCAGTTCATAGTTGTTGTCGATAGCAGTTTACGGATACGGGGATTCGTCAGGGTCAGGCTGATAATACGGATCGCCAGTCGATTTTAGAATGTGGGGGTGACTCAGTATGAATGATCGCTAGATATTTGTAATCTTGCGATATCCTCAAGCTATTACAGAAATTGTTTAGCCGATGTCAAAGTACTATAGCCATTTCTCTAGCAATATAACATAGCACCGGTCTACCATTCTAAGTAAGCAAATAGGGACAACTTCAAATAGTTATTCTCAATCCCGCGTTACAAAATTTATTTTCGATAGATTGAGCCATTTTATCCACTGATTACGCCTTGTAAGTTAAAGGTCGAAAAATTGATGGAGAAAAGTAATGGGTGTTCAATTGTTTAATGTTTGGCTAAAAAGGGCATTGTCAGGAGTGATAGCACTGGTTTTTAGTATGTTAGTTGGTTGTGGAGGCAGTGGCGGAGGAGATGGAGATAATTCTCCACCACCTACGCCTGCTGCTAATGTTGCCCCAACAGCAAATGCTGGACTTGATCAAACGGTTGATGAGCAGGTATCAGTTACTTTACCTGGAACAGGAAGCGATTCAGACGGCACTATCGCTAGTTATAGCTGGGTTCAAACTACGGGAGACGGTGTTAGCCTTAATAATGCCGCCAGCGCTACTGCATCTTTCACTGCTCCCGTGACGAATCAGTCCCTTACATTGACATTTGAACTGACAGTCACCGACGACGATGGTGCCATTGCGAAGGATAGTTTGGTTGTCACGATTGTTCCCGTGTTAGAGGGTACCTATGTTTCGGGTCGGGTGCTTGACACGAACGCGTTTACCACTGATGGCACAGAGTTGCCCATTGTGGGCGTAAGGATACATTTCATCGACGAAACGGACGTAGTCATTACGGACGATAATGGTGAATTTTTTCTAGAAAACCTTCAAGCCGGCGACAAAGTAATTGACTTAGATTCGAAACAAGCTACCGCGGCCCCTAGTGGCGATGGTTACGCCAGTTTTCGAGAACACTTGCTTATCAATGAAGGGGCAAATGTTATTACTCGACCAATTTATCTTCCAAGAATTGCTACAAGCAGTTTGACTCCCATAGATCCGGCTGCAGATACCGTGGTGACAAACTCAGAGCTAGGAATTAGTCTTACAGTGTTTGCAGGATCTGCTGTGGATGAGAGTGGGAATTTATTTACCGGAGAGCTTTCAATTTCCGAAGTGCCATTAGCTCTCGCTCCAGCAACTCTGCCAGTGGATTTGGAACCGGGCCTTCTTTTTACTATTCAACCAGTGGGCGTTTTCTTTAATACACCAGCGACGTTGTCGATTCGAAATGACCGTGACGCGTGGCCGGCCGGTAGCAAGATCAATTTTTGGTCATTGGATCCAGAGCTAGGCGTGTTTGCTGTCGTGGGCGACGGCGAAGTGTCTAGTGATGGTGCCACCATCGAAACTGTGAATGGCGGTGTTCGTGCGGCTGATTGGCATGCGCCTTTACCACCGTCGGTTGCAAAAGGTGACACACCCAAAGACAATGATGGTGAATGCCAGGGCGATGATTGTTGTCGTAAATGTATATTTAGAGTGGGCTCAGAGGTCGAAGCCAGTAATGGCCGATTTCGAGAACAAATCGTTCTTCCAACCTATCTTTCGCAGAACAAAGCAAGACGCTTAGAGTTTGGCTATTCTTCTGATAGAGCATATCCAGTTGAAGTCATGGCTGCAGCGCCTATTGTTGAGGCATCCACACCAGTTCCCAATCAAGTTTCCTATCAAGGAGTTATCAATGGTGTCGATCAAGGATACGACATTTTCTTGGATACGAGCGTGTTGCAGCAAAATCAAGATCAGGCATTTCGAATCGCTCTAGCACTCGATGCCACTCAATTGCCGACTAATTCCTATGTGGGACAAGCAAGAATATCCAGTCATTATGATCGGTCAACGGTTAGTGGCAGAATATTGGAAGACTATATGATAGTTAACGATATTCAATCGGAGTTTGGTGCTGGGTGGCGTTTGTTAAACAATGACCGAATTTATCCAGCAACTTCTGGCGGCGTAATCTTAGTCGATGGCAGCGGTTTTCCTCGTCGCTACAAAGAACCGAACGGTTCAGGCTCTTTGGTAACGATAGTGGCCAGTTTCGATGCGCGACCGGAAGTCGACGCGCTACAAGCATTGCTTGACGAAATGGGCATTGCACACCAGTTTCGTTCGACCGGCACAACGATAAACACGATCGATACGCCGATATCCATCAATGACATTCAAGATACCGCCTTGTTTATCGCGACGGGGACCAACGGCGTCGGCTTGTTCGGCTTCGGTGGGCTTGACGACAACATAAAGCGCAATCTGCTTGATGTTCTGGAGTCTGCGAACGATCAAGGCGTACCGATTCTGTTTGCGAGTGCCGATCTGGGACCCTTTACAGCGCAATTGGTTGAACCGGACCTTGTTCGCTATGAGCGCCTGATGGGTGTGCGTCGAAACACAGACAACGATCCACGCGGTGGTAATGCGACCGGTCTGTGGTCATTGAACGATCCTACGCATCCGATTTTTAACGGCTCATTCGGCAATCTTGCGCCAGATCCGAGCGCGTCGAACGCCAATGGTCTTGGACCCAATAGCAACTATTCTCCTTTCCTTCACCAGCCAGCAAACCTTGGTGAGTCCGTCTTGGTTACGGAGTACGACGGAGCCGGGGGTAGCCTGCTAAATGATCACGCGATTTTCACGCACCAAAACGCGGTATCGGGAGTGAATGCGCTGACAATAACCGCGGTAATGCCAACACCTACCACATCGCTGCCGGATGAAGTAGTGGTGGTACTGAAGAATTCGATTGAGTGGTTGATGACCAACATCACAGAGCCAGGAGAATTGGTGTCACCCAATGGTGACTATTCGGTTATGACTCTTGAAGACGACGGCACCTATACTCGCCGAACCAAATATGGCACTTTATACACGTTTGATGCTAACGGGTATCTGCAAACCATCGCCGACAGAAATGGCAACACTACCACTTATGCTTATGACGCCAATCAACTGCTAACCACAATCACGGATCCCGTAGGAAAAGTGACCCAGCTGACTTATACCGATGGAAAGTTATCTAGCGCTAGCGACCCGGCAGGCCGAGAGACTGGCTTTGAATACGATACTTCAGGCAACCTAATTAAAGTGACTTACCCTGATAATTCAACTCGCCAATTTGGTTACGACGAGAATCATTTAATGACGTCACAAACCGATCAACGTGGATTTATTAATACTTACCAATTTAATACTGCGGGACAGTTTACCCAAAGCACTCAGGCGGATGGTTCTGTGAGAAGTTTAACCCCAGCGCAAAGTATCGGGTTAGTTGAAGAGGTGAGTAAAAATAGTAAGACAAATCCCGCGAAACTTGTTCGCATTAAGCTTAAACGATAAGGAGACCGACATGAATACTAAATCAACAGCAGCTATAGCATTGTTAACAATAGTAACTTATGGGGTTATTAATCCTGGAATCTCACAAGCTTTTATGGATTTGATAAATATTGATGATGCAGTGAGTGAGTACCTTGATCCGCAAGGTAATATTATAACGATTGAAACCGGCAGGTTTGGAGAAATTACTAACTATACAGATGGAAGTGGTTCAGTGATCATTTCGCGAACAACAAGCGGTCTTCCGGAAAAGACGACCTATCCTAACGGAGCCATAACTAACCGTACTTTCGATTCAAAAGGGAATAAGCTATCTGAAACAAATCAAACGCTTGGCGGAACTACCAGCTTTGCATATGGCGCGTTATTCAACCAAATTGAGGGCGCAATAGATGCCTTTCAAAATCAATATACGTTTTCCTATGATGAAAATGGAAATTCAACTGAATCTTCATCCCCTTCCGGATTAACAACAACCTCTACCTTTCAAGGGCAAGGGTTATTAACTAGTTACGTCAACGCAGACGGGAACTCAACCATCGTAACCTACGATACTAATCAGAACCTCTCAAAAATTACCTCTGGAACAGGGGATGTGAGCCGTGAAATTCAATTTACCTACACAAACGAAGGTTTTTTGGATACCACTATTGATGCTCTAGGGAATATTATCGACAGAGACTACGATGTAATGGGGCGAGCCGTGTCAAAAGAACTGGCAGAAGGGCATATTATTCTTTTTGGCTATGACTCCTCGGGAAACCTAACGTCGATTACACCTCCAGGACGTGCAGCTTACACTTACATCTACAATTCTTCAGGTTTACTTTCGGCTCAACTATACCCTGAAGTAGATGGTGATAACTCTCAGCAGATTTCGTATGACTATGATTCCAATCGCCGCTTAACAAAAGAAACCACAGTCGGTGGAGTGGAAATAAATTATCAATACGACAGTGTAGGACGAATGACCAGTCTCTCTCAACCAGACGGAATCTATTCTTACAGTTATGATGAAATATCTGAAAACTTAACAAGTATCACATCTCCCTATGGTGTCACTCAAGAACTTAGCTATCTTAATGAGCTTCTCAGAGGAGTAACTTGGTCCGGGGAGATTTCAGGGAGCGTAACTTACGAGTTTGATCTTAAAGCCAGGCTGTCAAAACTGGTTGTGGATGGAACTGAATTTGCTACCGAATACAACACTGACGACTCCGCAATAGTGGTTGGTGATTTTGCTCTAAGTTATGACAGTGATTCCGGGCGACTTTTATCCACAAATCTCGATAATATTGACGAGACCTACGAATACAACGAGTTTGGTGAACTTATAAAGCAGATTGTATTTTTTGAATCCAGTGAAATTTTGAACGTCCAATATTTTCGAGACAAAGTTGCACGGATAATTCAAAAAATAGAAACGATTGAGGGCGTGACGAAGACATACGATTACGAATACGATGCGCTTGGCAGGTTAGTGTCTTCCAGCGAAGATCTGGTGCTGACTGCTAGTTATAACTACGATAATAACAGCAATATTGTTAGTAACAATGCGGTTTTTGACACCCATGATAAATTATTGTCAGATAATAACGCCAGCTACCAAAATAGCCCGCAAGGTGAGCGGATCAGAGTAACAACAGAAGGGCAAATAACTACATACGAATACAATGCCCAGAGCCACCTAACCAGAGTTAATTTACCAAGCGGCGATGAAATTGATTATCTACTGGATGGTCAAAATCGACGTGTAGTAAAGCGTGTGAACGGAGCCTTCAGCGAATCGTGGATATACTCAAATGCGACTAGTCCTGTTGCATCAGTTAACGATACCGGGGAAGTGATACAGCACTATATATACGTTGGTGATGCGACTACCGCCAGTTATTTAATCGATGACAATATTAAGTACAGAATGATTTCAGATCAAGTTGGGAGTATAAGATTAGTGATAAACTCTGAAACAGGAGAGATAAAACAACGCATTGATTATGATCCCTGGGGAAAAATTACTAGTGATACCAATCCAGGTTTTCAGCCTCTTGCCTACGCCGGGGGTCTATATGATCAGGATTCGCAATTAACTCACTTTGGACTAAGAGAATATGACGCTAACACTTCTCGCTGGACCGCTCGAGATCCCATCGGTTTTTTGGGAGGACAGAGCAATTTGTTCGAGTACGTATTTTCTAATCCCATCGGACTAAACGATGTCAATGGATTGGATGGCAATGATCCAACTATTGTGAGCACGACTTTCAATACTGTCTATGGTACGCAAACACCAGCCGGTACATCGGAACTTGCGGGTGCTACAGAGGCACTTATTGCTATTCAGACGTCCAAGATTACTGGGGCGGCATTCAGTAGAGATCTCTTTGTGGTTGCCAACACGCTAGGTGTTGATACTCCTGCTGCAAACATGGCATTTAATTTACTCGAAAGCTTAAAAAATAGCACTACTAAAAATGCCAATTCCGCTGAGTTATTGAGATGGCTAGAGAGCGGAAAGAATAGAGAAAACTGGCAAATGGTAGTGAGAAAGGCTCGGAAGCTACCGAAACCGAAGCAGCCCTATTGTACTGAGGAGGAGAAGAAGCGAAAGGAGGAAGTGTGGGACGACACTGGAGCGCCCTCAATATTCGATGGCTGGTATAGGTAAATAACCGAATGGTTATCTTATGATTGTTCGGGGAAACATTTCTGCGAATGTCCCGCATACGTCTTGAGGCAATAACGTAAAGAGGCTGTTTATAATCAGGTTCGAACCAAAGTCGAGAGAGTCATAGAACCAAAGATAAAAATGGATGAGCGGAGATGACAGAAATGAATATGAAAAATCAATCAATCGTTTACATGCTTTTCATAACTGCTTTGTTATTTGCAGCTTCGTCAAATTCAATGGTGGTATCCACATTAACGAGCATCGGTGATGCCATAAACATTTTCATCGATGCCGAAGGGAATCAAACTCAAATTGAAACCGGTGCGTTTGGTGAAGTTGTAGTCAGTACTGATTCTGCTGGATTGACTACTAACATTGAGCGTGACTTAAACGGCAATCCAATTTCAACAATATTGCCTTCCGGAACAGTGATTGATAGATCCTTTGATAGCAAAGGCAATAAAATATCCCAAACGAATTCGACCTTAAACGGAACGACTCAATTTAGTTTCGACGCTGAATTTAATCAATTAGTTGGTGTGACTTCGCCTTTGTCTACGGTGATAACTTTTGAATACGACGATAATCACAATCCTACTCGATTGCTCACGCCACAAGGTCGCGAGGTGACAAGCAGTTTTCTGTCAGACGGTTTGCTTTCAAGCGCAACCGATAGTTTAGGAACTGTTTCAACCGCGAGCTACGATTCCGATTTTTATCTAACGAACTTAACGATTGGAACCGGGTTAGATCAACGACAAGTATCAATTAGCTATACTTCAGCGGGCTACATTGACACCAGCACCGATGCTGAGGGACGAGCGATTGATCTCGACTACGACAATATGGGCAGAGTTACTCAAATCAGTTTACCCGGCGAACGTGAGGTCAATTACGCCTACGATCCCGCTGGGAATTTGGTCAGCTTAACTCCTCCAGGTAAAACTGCTTATGGATTTAGTTACAACAACGTAGGTTTGTTAATCGCCGAGCAATATCCAGTAGTAACAAGTGGCGGAAGTAACCAGTCATCTTTCGTTTACAATAAAACTCGAAATCTAACCCAGGTGACAACCGCCGATGGAATTGAGATTAATTACTCATATGATAACTTGGCGAGAGTTACCAATATCACTCTACCTGGTGGTATGTACACTTATGACTACAATGATATCTCTGGACTGTTAGACAGTATTTCATCACCTGATGGAATCACTCAAGGTTTTAGTTACAACGGAGATCTGATTGAGCAAGTAAGTTGGTCGGGCGCTATTAGTGGTTCAATCAGTTATGCTTATGACGCCAAAGGTATAATGACACAGATATCGATTAACGATCAAAACATCGCCTACCAATACAATTTAGATGAAGATATTACTCAAGCCGGACTTGAAATCTTAAGTTACGATCAGACCAGCGGATTATTGACCGGAACGACCCTCGGTATCATTGAAGAAAGTTATCTGTATAACGAATTCGCCGAGCTTACCCAACATAGCGTGCTCGCAGATTCAGTGAGTTTATATGATGTGCAATATAGTCGCGATAAACTTGGGAGAATAAGCCGAAAAGTCGAAACCATCGGTGGAACCTCCGTTACCACAGATTACAGTTATGATTTAGCCGGACGTCTCGAAACGGTTTCCGAAAACAGCGTTCTTGTGGAGACTTATAGCTATGACAGTAACGATAATCGAACTGATAACGGAGCGAGTTACGATGCTCAGGATCGATTGATCTCCGATTCAGGAACTACCTACGCTCATACCGCACAGGGAGAGAGAACCGAAAAAATAGAAGGGACAAATAATACTCTGTATCAATACGACGGACTAGGGATCCTAAAAGGAGCCACACTTTCCAATGGTGATCAAATTGACTATTTACTGGATGGATTAAGCCGTAGAGTAGCTCGAAAATTTAACGATAGCACCACACAAATTTGGCTGTATGGAGATGCAATTAACCCGGTTGCCCAGCTCGATGGAACCAATCAAATTATTCAAAAATATATCTATGCGTCGCGAGCCCAGGTACCTGATTATATTGACGATGACAGCAAACAATACAAAGTTATCAGCGACCATTTAGGAAGCGTGCGTCTGGTAGTTGATGCGAGTGACGGTTCAATCCTTCAGCGAATTGATTATGATCCATGGGGCGTGATAACAGAAAACACCAATCCTGATTTCCAGCCTTTTGCATACGCTGGCGGCCTACTTGATGATGGCACGTTGTTCACCCATTTTGGCCTGAGAGAATACGATGCTATTTCCGCTCGCTGGACCGGTAAAGATCCGGTTGGATTTACCGGAAGTCTAAGAAATAATTACTCTTATGTTTTTGCTAATCCAGTAAACGGAATCGATCCTTTCGGATTGGAAACTTCAAATCCTTTTGGTGCAGGGCAAAGAAGTTCCGACTCAAATCGACTCAGAGGTTTTTCTGATCAGACTGCGGCAGAATTTTACGCGCGCAGAGAGTTGGAAACTTTTTACGGCTACAATTTTGATTCGCTCGCCAGAAGTGCTTCAGGCGACCCGTTTAATCCGGCTTCAACTGAATTTAGTCAGTTAAATGCACTGCTTGACCAGTACAAATCAGCGCGTGATCAAGCGAGAAGTAATGCTTTGTACGATGAATTTGTGCCGGATAAAATAAAGCCTGGCAGTAACAAAAAGTTATGCGAAATCTTAACTCCAGAGGAGTTGGAATCAGTGAGCGATGCTGAGGACATTGCTGCTCAAATTCGTTGGGATACAAAAAGAGCAAAAAGTAATCGCGATTTTGATGCTAAATTTCAAATAATTAATCGATTGGCTAATGGTCGACGGTAAGAGTAGTAATTTCCAGGCGATTCGTAAAAGCGAGGATCACAGTCTGGTTGAGGAATTCAAAATTCTACCAAAGAGGTTAGATCATTAATGATTTAACAACCAATAAGCCAAACCCATATCGATATGGATCGGCACTTTGTGGCCTCTTGCGATATGTATATTATAAATCGGAGTTATTTCCGTGTATATCTCAGTTCCCCTGCAATCCAAGTTTGTAAAACTTGCGTTTTCCAAATATCATTTGGATTGCCATTAATAATATCTCGGTCAACCAAAATAAAATCCGCCCACTTTCCTTTTTCTAGAGAGCCGAGCGTGTCTTCTTGATGGGCTGCATACGCTCCATTTAAGGTGAAGGATTTCAACGCCTCTACAGACGAAATTTTTTCTCCCGGCAACCAACCGCCTTCAGGTTGATTATTCCGGTCTTGTCGAGTAACTGCTGCGTGTAATCCATAAAATGGATTGGCGAGTTCAATCGGTGCATCCGATCCAGACGCTATGATTGTTCCTTGTTGAAGAAATTTATTCCAGGCATAGGCGCCTTTTAATCGTTCGTCACCTAATCGATCGCCAGCCATGTTCATATCACTAGTTGCAAAAGCAGGCTGAACTGAGGCAATCATACTTAACGTTTTATATCTTGGAATATCTTCTAAGGAAACAATTTGGGAATGCTCCATTCGATTTCGCAAATACCGACCATCTACTTTCTTATAGGCTTTTTCAATTGCGTTAAGTACGTTTTGATTGCCGCGATCTCCAATCGCATGAACATTCACTTGAAATCCTTTAGCCATAACATCTTCTACTAATTTGTTCAGTGTTTCCGGTTGGGTAACAAGTAAACCTTTATTGTCGACATCATCGGAGTAGGGGGCTAATAATGCGGCACCTCGACTGCCCAAGGCACCATCGGAATATAACTTAACGCTTTTTATTGAGAGACGATTTTTTGGATCTTCAAAGGTTCCCTCATTGAGCCAAGTATACAAATTGTCATCGTCGCCATCTAACATGCCATATATCCTGACTGGCAATCGATGTTCTTTCAATCGCTGCTCATAAATATTCAAATCGAGTTGATCGACTCCCGCATCGTGTACACTGACGATACCGAGTGATAATAAATGAGCAAACGCTTTGTCAAACGCATAGTCTTGTTCAATCATGCTAGTGGGGGGGATTTTACTTTCTACTAACTCCATGGCGTCGTCAATCAATAGACCTGTCGCAACACCATTGTTATCTCTTTCTATTGTTCCACCATTTGGATCAGGTGTGGATTTTGTTATTCCTGCTAATGCTAACGCTTTACTATTTACCCACGATGCATGACCATCAATTCGTTCTAATACAATGGGGCGCCTGATGCCTGTTTGATCGAGTGATTTTTTACCAGGGAAGTGCTTATTAAGCCACAAAACTTGATTCCAACCTCTGCCCAAAACCCAGCTGGATTTTTGATTTTTATTGGCAAAGTCTTTTACTTTTTGAATCGCCTCATTCTCCGATTTTACACCGCGTAATTTGACTCGTAACATTTCGTTTCCTAAGTCCGAAACGTGAATATGTGCATCAGTTAGGCCAGGAAGAAGATATTTGCCATTACCATTTATTCTGGTGCATTCAGCGTATTCTTTTGTACTGTTCTTGTCACCAACGGATAAAACCTTTCCATTTTCAAATGCAAGCCAACTAAATTCAGTGAGTTGTTTCGCGTCTTTGGTCGCGGTGTAACCTTTAACATTGTGTATCAGCTGACAATTCGACCAGACGTTTTGGCTAAATAGGATTGCTAGACTGATGATCGCAAGCGTGAGACTTCTGTGATTGAGCATTAAATAAGTATCCAAAGATGGTGAGGAGGTGTTTCTCGTCAGTTTAATGGATACTAGCCGATTGTGTCTATAATTGATTGGAAAGGTGATAGTTTGGATAAGCAGTCTGCACACGATTATTCTTGTGCTTGCCGTTCAACAGCGCGACTCCATCAGGAGCCATTGGGATCGTTACTGCCAAACTGATACCAATCAACTTTTCGGGTAACGACTATTACCAGCGTCAATAGTACAAACAATAAAATACTACCGGATAACAAGGCATGATCTTCCGATCGAATGATAAAGAACAAAATCAGATAAAACGCATTCAATAGGCCAAACATTGATAGCCCATGTTTTTTGGAAGAGCTAAAGTGACTAACTTAGTAGCCAATCAATAACGAACAGGCTAGTGATGAAATCCAGTATGAAAATGCAAAGTTAATATGCTCCGACAACGCAATTAACAATAAAAAGAATATCGCAAGTGCCATTCCAGTTAAACCGTAGGATATTGGGTGTATCTTAATTTGAGTATTTAACACCTCATAAAGCACAAACAGCGTGAAAGTGACGATAACAACCAAAAGCCCATATTTTATCGAGCGCAAACTTTTTAGGTAAATATCTACCGCCTGAATATGGTCGACTCCAAAAGAATTAGCATAAATATTATCGTACTGACTTTCAAAATACCTTTGGATATGATTTTCCATGTCAGCGCTAAATACACCAATTTGCTACATGGCTTCATAGTCGTTATCTGATATCTTTCTGGAAATTCGCAAAAAAGCACCATCAAAGCTTGGATGAGACAACTTCAAATTTACCACGACTTTGTTCTCTTTACCGGTTGAGATAAACGCGATCCGTCCCATTCCTTTTACCGTCACTTTCGATTCAAAATTTACATTGTCCTTGGTTGAACTGATGTCAACTACAGAATGAAATCCAGACAGGAAAAGGTCGAGCCTTGAACCGGGATTTATCTTTGTTTCTCTATTGTTCACTCTTAGGTTCGGGGTACCCGTTAGACCTCTGCTATCTTCTATTCCAAACGATAGATACGCCATATTAGACAATCAAATTTCTGGCTTACTCCGCAAATTCCGAACCTTAGCGAGATCAAAACTGCCATTGGTTTTTAGCTCGCTGTATATACTGGAAACTTATGAATGCCTTTGGTTAATATTTGGTGATCCAGATTAGATTTGATTACTTATTCGTCTCCCCTATTATGGAAAGAGACCAGTATCTGATAGTTTGCTAACGAAGAAGGAAAGGAGCTAGGGTTAATAATGTTGAATGATTATTTTTATGTGTTTGCCAAATTCAAAAAGGTTACAGTTATTCAATATTCGCAGTATGGTGTGGATCGGAAATAAGGTTATGTTTTAGATAATAAATCTGGGGTTTTATTAATCGACCGATGAAAAATATTTTGCGCCAACGGCGGATGTTTAAACTAGGAAATCTTCTAAAAACCAAGCTGAAAATTCATGCCGACCTTCTAGTTCAGATTTCGTGTAGATGGTTGATGCCTGCTGTCTTACGGTTTTTTCTTTTGTGTCTCTTACCACTGCGATTTCTTTGAAGCTGAGTCCTTTCAATAGCAACAAGCCGACTTGTTGTTCGCCTTTAGTCAATAGCCAATCATCAAATTGTTTGTGAATGACTTGGCTGTACTCTCGCCGAGCAAGTCTCATATCGTCGGTTATTTTTTCTAGATGGACATTTGATTCTGACAAATTAGCTGCTAGCTCTTCCAATTGCTTACTGCGTTTGTGAATTTCATAAATTAAATAACCTGCACCAAAGCCAGACATTAACACAATGATCGATTCTTCTAGGATGTGCCATTGAGGGACACCTAATTTAATATCCGTTATAACATCCACAAAATTAAGTATCATTATGAGTGTTAGCGCTGTGGCAATGATTCGATCTTTCATTAGTTTTCCTGTTAATAAACAATAAGATAGTACATGGGACATATGTACTATAGGTCATTATAAGGTGAAGATAGGCAT
>Ga0256847_1000702_pt1 | contig 19864 bp, 22 predicted proteins | sample TeddybearmetaG_FD_189099 | JGI IMG/M metagenome (GOLD analysis project Ga0256847, IMG submission 189099) | Hydrothermal vent microbial communities from East Pacific Rise, Pacific Ocean - Teddybear | ecosystem: Environmental > Aquatic > Marine > Hydrothermal vents | place: Pacific Ocean: East... | reverse complement strand
TGATGTGTCAACACTTTTCCAGACAACTATTTAAGCTGTTATTTGTTGTAATTCGTAATCAACTGGCGATAAATAATCATTAGCTGAATGAATACGTTCTCGATTATAAAAGACTTCAATATATTCAAATATAGCCTGTGTTGCCTCCTCTCGTGTTTGATACTGATGATGGTGTACTAATTCTGTTTTGAGTGTATGAAAAAAGCTCTCAGAGACTGCATTATCCCAGCAGTTCCCTTTTCGACTCATGGATTGAATAACATGATGCTGATTTAATATAGCTCTATGACTATCTGATGCATATTGACTGCCTCGGTCTGTATGCCATATTAAGCCTTTGTTAGGTTTTCTCTTCCACAAAGCCATTAATAATGCATCATTAACCAATGAGGCTTTCATTCTTTTATTCATTGACCAACCGACCACTTTTCTAGAAAATAAATCGATCACAACTGCCAAGAACAACCAGCCTTCCTGTGTCCAAATATAGGTAATGTCACCCACATAATAGCGATCAGGTTTTGATACCGTGAATTCCCTTTTTAATAGGTTGGGAGCAATCGGCTTGTTATGCTTTGAATCTGTTGTCACCTTAAACTTTTTCTTGGTTTTGCATACAAGCCCTGCTTGCTGCATTAATCGGCCAATACGACGTCGACTGACCCTCTTGCCTTGTTCTGCCAGTTTCCTTTTAATACGTCGTGTACCATATGATCTGCGCCCTTTCTGAAAAAGAGTTTTGATCATTTCAATCAAAATATCATTCTCTTTTTCTCGTTCAGTTTTAGGTGAATTCAACCACCCATAATAACTACTTCGGGAAACGTTCATAAAAGCACACAGAGCATGAATGGAAAAATCCTCTGAATGCTTCTTTATCCAAGCGTACTTTACTTTATTTCCCTTGCAAAGTACGCTGTGGCCTTTTTTAATAAGTCACGCTCCTGTTTGACTTGAGCTAATTCTTTTTTGAGATTTTTTAATTCATCGTACAAATGTTCATCAGTACGTTGTGTTTTATTAGGTCCGACAGGTTTGGTATATTTACCTATCCAGGTATGCAAAGTACTGGGATTAATGCCTAAACCCTCTGCTGTTTGTTTGATGGACTGATCTGAATCTAGGGCTAATTTGACTGATGATTCTCTGAATTCAGGTGTATAGGTTGGTGACTTTTCCGTTTTCATTAATAGATACTCAATTGGGGTTAAGATATCTTAAATTATGTGTCCGGTTTAGTGTAGCCACTTCAGCTGTTGATAGTGAACAGGTTCAAAGCACTTTAGACGAATTGCACAAATCCTTTGCCTCTCTCTCACAAGAAGACCAAAAGTACGCCAATATTTTTATTCATGATGTTCAAAGTGGTGAGGTAACGCTCGATAATAAAAAAACCTTTAGAGAGTATATTACAGAATATCAATCCAACGCTAAAAATTCAGAATTCGATAAACTCTCTCAAACATTTGGATTAGATGAAACTAGGCTAAGAAATATGATGAACTCTGGTATTACTCAGTTAAATATAAACGAATATGGGCGCTTTGATGAGCTAAAGAACAGTGTTGATAAAGCAAAAGCGAAAGCATATTTTGAAGAATTGGAAGGCAAAACCATTCCAGCATTCAAGGTAAATATGAAAGTACATAAGCTGCTTCAGGATTTCATCATAAATGGTGGTTTTGATTTAAAGGATAGCAATTGATTACAAGGGATATGGAATATTTGACGAATTGTTTGTGAGTATCATGAAATAAAAAATTAGAAGAGTACGAGAAATTTTTATGTGGTAATTCTGAAGAATATTGGAGTGAATGTATTACAGTACCAATTCGTAATTCTAGTAGTATGAACATAGAATATTTGAGTCAACAACAATTATCCCACACTGAATAAAAATGTCTCCAGAAGTATTTCAGCAAAAAATTCTTGCATGGTTTGATTTAAATGGCCGGAAAGATCTGCCTTGGCAGCAAGAAATCAGCCCTTACCGAATCTGGTTGTCTGAAGTCATGTTACAGCAGACGCAAGTGGTTACAGTTATCCCGTATTTTAATCGCTTTATTCGGCAATTTCCTGACGTAAATAAATTGGCAAACGCACCTCTTGATACCGTTCTACAACTTTGGGCTGGGCTGGGGTATTATGCCAGAGCTAGGAATCTGCACAAAACAGCACAGATTATCAGTAAAAAAGGGAGTGCATTTCCTGATGAATTGGATTTGCTTATGGAATTGCCTGGTATTGGGCGTTCAACAGCCGGCGCAATTTTGAGTATTGCTTTTAATAAAAGTCATCCTATTTTAGATGGAAATGTCAGGCGTGTATTGGCAAGATACCATGCAATTTCAGGGTGGTCTGGCCATACTAAGGTCAGTAATAAGCTTTGGGACGTTAGCTCTCGTTACACTCCCATAGATCGCTGTGCAGAATATACTCAGGCGATGATGGATTTAGGGGCTACTTTATGTACCCGTAGAAAACCTCAATGTGAAAATTGCCCGATTAACTTCGCTTGTGTTGCAAGAATAGAAGATAAAATCAATATTTTACCTACCCCCAAACCGACCAAGGTAATGCCGGTAAAACAGATTGTGTTTTTAGTGTTACAAAATAAACAAGGACAAATTCGTTTAGAAAAAAGGCCGGAAACGGGTATTTGGGGAGGGTTATGGAGTTTTCCAGAATTTGATTCTTTTGCAGACATTCAAGCCTGGTGTTTAAGAAAAAATATTTTTATTCAATCAGCAACAGTATTAGATGAGCAACGCCATACGTTTTCACACTTTCATCTGGATTACACAGCTATTGTGGTGGAAACAGAAAACCCTATAAATAATGTGATGGAAGTGAATCAAGCAGTCTGGTATAAAGTTGAACAGATAAGCTCTTTGGGGTTACCTGCACCTATTAAGAGATTTTTTAAGGATAATCCTATAGATTTTTTGAAAATATCAGAGAGGTAGTTATGGCAAGAATGATTAAATGTGTGAAACTGGGAATAGAGGCTGAAGGCATGGAAAGTCCTCCTTTTCCAGGACCAAAAGGGCAATTTATATACGATAATATTTCGCAAAAAGCCTGGCAGGAATGGATAGAAATGCAAACAATGATTATTAATGAGCAGCGTTTGGCCAGTTTTGATCCTAAAGCCAGGAAACTTTTGGAAGAAGAAAGGGAAAAGTTTCTATTTGCGGGTGGATTTGAGATGCCGGAAGGTTATGTGCCTGAAAAAGGTTAAATGCAGACGAAAGGCTTAAGACAAAAGTTAAAAGAAAATATTTTAGTCTTTTGTCTTGTTCTTATCTCTTCATAGACTCAAAGAATTCAGCATTGGTTTTAAAGTCTTTAAGTTTTCCTAGTACGAATTCTGAAGCGGCTATTTCATCCATAGGCTGTAGAATTTTTCGTAAAATCCAGGTTTTTTGTAGTTCGACAGGATCAACCAGATAGTCTTCACGGCGTGTACCTGAGCGATTAATATTAATTGCTGGATAAACGCGTTTTTCAGCGATTTTTCTTTCAAGGTGTAATTCCATATTACCGGTACCTTTAAATTCTTCATAGATTACTTCATCCATTCGGGATCCAGTATCTACAAGAGCTGTGGCAATAATAGTTAAACTTCCACCCTCTTCAATATTTCTTGCGGCACCGAAAAAGCGTTTTGGTTTTTCGAGTGCATTGGCGTCCACTCCGCCTGATAAAATTTTTCCAGATGAGGGAGTTACCATATTGTAAGCCCTGGCTAAGCGAGTCAAGGAGTCTAACAATATAACTACATCGTGTTTATGTTCAACCAGGCGACGTGCTTTTTCAATAACCATATCAGCAACTTGTACATGTCTGGTTGCAGGTTCGTCAAAAGTACTGGAAACAACTTCTCCTCGTACACAACGCTGCATCTCAGTGACTTCTTCGGGGCGTTCGTCAATTAGGAGGACAATTAAGTAGGATTCAGGGTTGTTTTCTGCAATTGCATGAGCAAGGTTTTGCAGAATCATGGTTTTACCCGCTTTAGGAGGCGAGACGATCAAGCCGCGCTGACCTTTACCTATTGGAGCAATTAGATCTATGACTCGGCCTGTAAGGTCTTCACTGGTGCCATTGCCTTGTTCAAGAATAAAACGCTTATTTGGAAACAGGGGGGTCAGGTTGGAAAAAAGAAGTTTATTTTTTGCATTTTCTGGTGCTTCAAAGTTAATTTTCTCAACTTTAAGCATCGCAAAATATCGTTCATTATCTTTTGGTGGCCTTATTTTACCACTGATTGTATCCCCTGTTCGTAAACTGAAGCGTCTGATTTGACTGGGTGAAACATAAATATCATCAGGTCCTGCTAAATATGAACTACCTGGTGTACGTAAAAAACCAAAGCCATCTTGTAGAATTTCCAGAACGCCATCGCCGAAGATATCTTCGCCGCTTTTTGCTCGTTTTTTCAGGACAGCATAAATAACTTCTTGTTTTCGTGCGCGGGAAATATTTTCAATGCCTAACGACTCGGCAATGGATACAATTTCACTAATTTGTTTCAGTTTTAATTCAGACAGATTCATAGGTTATGAGGATTTAAAGGATATGATAACGGGTTTTGTGTAACCGTAATAAAGATATAGATAATGAGGTTAACTACAGTGTGTATTTAGGTGCCCTGAATTGGACATCTGGCGATTATAGGCTACTCGTTGGTTTTGTGCAAATGTTTTCTGTCAAGTTTGAATAAATAATAGTATTAGGGACGAGATATAAGAAGATTAATCAGTATCACGTCCCTAATCGCTTTAGATATTACTATCTATAAAATCAGCTAACTGTGATTTAGTTAAAGCACCGACTTTGGTAGCTTCAATTTCACCATTTTTAAAAATCATTAAAGTTGGGATGCCGCGGACGCCATAGTGCTGAGGAGTTGCCGGGTTATCATCAATATTTAATTTGACAACAATCAATTTGTCAGAATATTCATTAGCAATTTCATCCAGTACGGGAGCAATCATTTTGCATGGTCCACACCATTCAGCCCAATAATCAACTAATACAGGAAGGTCTGCCTTAATAACGGTGTCATTAAAATCAGTATCTGTTACATGAAGGACCGAGTCACTCACGTTTATTCTCCATTGTTTTAAAAGCTAACTATAAAATCGATAGCAATATAATGTCAATCAATTTCAGTCAAATTGATTTTTACGTTATGCTATACCGCATGAATAAAACGCATTTAACTAAAACACGCTTCAGTAATCTGGAGCTATCTGACGCTATCATTAAAAGCCTTAAACAAGCTGGTTTTATTGATTGTACGCCGATTCAAGATAAAACTTTGCCGCTTTCGTTGAGAGGAAAAGATATTGCTGGACAGGCGCAAACCGGTACCGGAAAAACAGCTGCTTTTTTATTGGCAACATTTCAGCATTTAATAAACGATGAGAGTGAAAAAATAAAAAACCCCAGAGCTTTAATTCTTGCCCCTACGCGTGAACTCGCTATTCAGATACATAAAGACGCGCTGTTACTGGGAAAGCTGCTTAATTTGAATTATGCTCTTATCTACGGTGGCACAGATTATAAGAAACAATTGGATTCACTTAAATCCGATGTTGATATAATTATCGGTACACCAGGGCGTATTATCGATTTTTACCGGCAAAATGCATTTACTTTGGATAACATTCAAGTTTCGGTACTGGATGAAGCAGATAGAATGTTTGATCTGGGCTTTATTAAAGACATACGCTTCCTGTTAAGGCGTATGCCATCCGCAGAAAAACGTCTGAACATGCTATTTTCTGCTACTTTGTCCTATAAAGTGACGGAACTGGCTTATGAGCATATGAATAACCCTGTATTAGTCAAGATTGAAACGGAAGACGTGACATCTAAGGCCATTACACAAAGTGCATTTTGTCCAGCAAATGATCAAAAAATTCCTTTGCTTCTAGGCTTATTGATAAAACATAAGCCAGAACGGTGCATCGTGTTTGTAAATACCAAACGCTGTGCAGAACGGCTGGAATTATATCTTGATGCCAATGATTACAAAGTAGCTGTTTTAAGTGGTGATGTGCCCCAGGAAAAAAGACAGCGATTGTTAAATGATTTTCAGAACAATAAAGTAAATTTAATGATCGCAACCGATGTAGCGGCACGTGGTTTACATATCCCAGCTGTTTCACATGTTATTAATTACGATTTGCCGCAAGATGTCGAAGACTATGTACACCGCATAGGTAGAACAGCTCGCTTTGGGGCTAGTGGTGTCGCATTTAGTTTTATTTGTGAAGAATACGCTTATTCTATGCCGGATATTGAAGATTTTATCGGAGAAAAAATTCTAGTCCATGCAATTTCCGAAGATGTGTTAGCGGTAGATGTTAAACAACCGACAAAAAAACCGCCCCGTAAAAATAACTATCAAGGGAGAAAGCCGAATTCTGCAAAAAAAGCCCCTTATAAGTCTAAAAATCAGACAAAACCAAAAACCACACAAGCTTCTGATAATAGTAAAGATAAAACGGCTGATAAGGTTACAAATATGGCATCAATTCCCGAAAATCCTCAATAGCAGGAAATTCGGTTATTTCTCTTTTTGCACGTTGAGTATCGGGTTTGCTTATGGATATTAAATGTTCAATACCATAAAGCCTGGCTGACTTTAAAACAGCCAGACTGTCATCAACAAGTAAAGTCCTTAGCTTATCAAAAGGTTGATGCTTATTTAGCTGAAACCAAAATGCCTGTGTTTCTTTAGGCATTCCATAGTCATGCGAACTGATGATTTGATCAAAAAAAGGATGTAAACAGGTTTTATCCATTTTTAAATCAAGACTATCTCTATGTGCGTTAGTCACCAGTACAAGTCTGCAATGGGATTTATGAACAGCCTCCAGAAATTCAACAACATGTGGTAATACAGCTATCAACCCGGAAATTTCTGCTTTTAAACCGGTGATGTCAAGTTTTAATGCATTACTCCAATAATCCAGACAATACCATTCAAGCTTACCTTCCATTTTTTTAAATTGGGGTATCAGTTGCTGCTTAGCCTGTTCGATAGTCAGGTTGTTATTTTCAGCAAATCGGAAAGGCACAAATTCCAGCCAAAAATGATTATCAAAATTCAGATCCAGTAGAGTTCCATCCATATCTAACAACACAGTGTCAATTTTTTCCCATTCAATCATGGCGGTAAGTTATAGTTAAGTAAGAAGGTGTTTTTGAATTACCTCAAGTAAATTATATTTAATAGCAACAATAACAAAAAATGCCAGAAAAACCGAAAATACTTAATAAAAAAATCCTTGCTGAAACGCGACTTTTTCGAATTGAAGCCATGGATATTAAGTTTAGTAATGGTGAACAACGCGAATATGAACGCTTGACTAGGAGTAAATCCAGCGGTGCTGTATTAATTGTTCCCATGCTTGATAAAGAGACTGTTTTATTAATAAGAGAATATTCAGCCGGGGTAGATCGTTATGAACTCGGGCTGCCAAAAGGAAAAATTGATGCGGGTGAAAGTCTGTTAAAAGCTGCGAACCGTGAATTAAAAGAGGAAGTGGGTTATGGTGCTAAACATTTGTATCATTTAACTTCATTGTCTATAGCGCCTTCTTATCTGGAGCATATGATTGAAATAGTGATAGCCCAGGGTTTATATGAAGAAAAGCTGCAAGGTGATGAGCCGGAAGAATTGGAAGTAGTGCCTTGGAAGCTGGATAACATACAGGGATTATTAGCGACAGGTGAATGCACTGAAGCCCGTTCAATTGCAGCACTCTACATGACTAAGGATTATTTGAGGTGAGCCAGTTTTCAAACATACTGACATTTTTATCGATAAGGCAACTGAAACAAAAAATGGCCACAAGGAAGCTGTCCGAGAAAGCCACTGATATACAGCGGAAGTCTATTGGGATACCTGTGTTAAGTTTTATACAGTGGCTCTAAAGCACTATTAGTTTTTTTTGCAACCTTTTCCCTGGCACTGTTTTCAGTAAAAGTCTGGAATAATTTTTTCCCCCGCCATGCTTCAGACTGATTAGCATAGAGATTCTGATTTAATAAATGTATTTCATCTCTTAAACGTGCTTCACAATGAGAAGCAATTGTCGACAAATTGGTATCGTTATATTTAATCTTACCCCATGCTAATAAAGCATCTTTGGCTGCAGATTGATTATTTTCTGTACATGCTTGTTTTAGTGCTTTAACAGTATCAGATAATTGAAGTTCTTTTATATTAACGGGCTGCTCCTGCTGTTTTGGTTTGAGTTTGCGTAGAAAGAAAACAACAGTAAATAGCCAGCCTATAGACAGAAAAAAAGAAATCCACATCCACAGTTTATTTTCTACAATCTGGACTACTGTTGCTGGCTTGACAGCATCCGCTTGAATTGTTGCATCAGTTACAGCAGGGTTTGCAAGAGAACTTGCTGAGGTGGTAGCTGTGATAGTCTGTTCAGGAATTCGCGCTATTTCCATTTTTTTTGTTTGGGTGTTAAACCATGGTATTTCTATCGCTGGTAAAGTATAGTTGCCTGATTTTGATGGAATATAGGCAATTTTTTCTTCTCTAAATGCAATAATGCCATCTACTTGTTTTTTTTCTTTTAGAATGGGCTGGTCGGGGTATGTTTTTAATTGGTTGATGTCTATGCCACTGTGTAATTCAGGTAACTGGCTGACAGTGGTACCTTTGGCAAGTATTGTTAATGTGCGAGTTAAAGGTTCTCCGACCTTCATTTTCGAAGTATCGCCAGACCATTTTTGTTCAAGGTATAAATGTTCTGCAGGAATCCATTGTTTACCGCTGAAAGATTCAGGAGCTGCTAGTACATTTAAAGTAATGGCCTTCGATGTTACCCGCCTGGTTTTAGTGGCGGGTCTATTAAAAAAACCATTAAACCTTGGACGAGTGTTGGATACTACCTCAGCAGTTAATACTAAAGGCTTAATTGTTGTGACACCACTTTTTTGCGGGAAAATGGCATATTTACGTTCTGTGATTACATAGGGTATGCCGTTAACGTCAGTATTATAATTTTTATCTTCACCCAATTTTTCTATGACAGCATTGTCCAATTCAGGCTCGTTTAAACTGGCTTGAGATATTTGCACTCTACGGTATAAACGTAGGGTGTACAATACTTGAGATTGAACATAAGGGGTCTCAGATGATACCTCAACCTCTATATATAATTCATCTGTTTTGCCGGTGTTTTGAATAGCACTTTTTTTAATAGTTACCGTGGCAGGCAGACTAAAATCATCTCCAAAAGCAATGGCAGGGATTTTTAGTTTGCCTACACGCTTGGCCATTACATTGACTATCCATTGTATGGATTTAGTCGATTGACCATTGACCCATGATGAATTACTGCGGTGAGTCTGGTTTAGTATTTCAAAATTGCTTTCTAGTGGACTGAGATCAGGGTCATCATCGGGAGATTCTGTTGCCGTAAATATTATTTGAAAAGATTCATTTATATTGATGGGGTTACGATCTATCGTTGTTTTAATTTCTACTGCTAACACCGAATTAATGGAAAGTAAAAATAGAACTAAGCTTAGAAATGAGAATTTACCTTTTTTGTACGTCATAATTAATTAGGGCTGAAACTTATGTTTGGTTGAAATGTAGCCGTTCACTACGAACAACACAGATAACACGAAGCTGGAAGCATTAATAGAAAGGAACAGTTGCATTGATGATTACCAGGCTTGATCGAGATTAGTGTTACGACCACGTTGACCGTATTGATATTTGAATTTCCGTTTTAACAAGCCGGCTGGATCATCAGGTATACGCTTAAGCCATTGTTCATTTGCTTGTTCGGTTTCGTTTAGCTCAGATGATTCGGCTGTCTGTTGTGATTCAGTTTCTTTAGCTTTTTGCTGTTGTTCTTGTTCATTTTGTTGGGCTTGTTCAGATTGTTTTGGCTCCGAGCTTTGCTGTTCTGATGACTCAGAGTTTTGCTGCTGTTCTGAATCACTTTGTTCAGCAGACTGTTCAGAACTATCGTCTTGTTTATTGTTTTCTTTTTTACTTTCACTTTGTTTTGAGTCGTCATGATCAGATTTTTGCTGCTCATCACCTTGTTGCTGGTTTTGCTTTTGCTTTTCCAGCTGTTTTTCTACCTGTTCTTTATTATATTTAGCATCCGCATTATCAGGCTCAATTTGCAAAGATTTGTTATAAGCTTCTATTGCTTCAGTTAATTTACCGGATTGAGCCAATGCATTACCCTGATTGTATAGCCCGGTTGCTGATTGCTCATGTTGTAAAGTTTCCAGTGCTTGCTCAAACTGCCCAGCCTTATATTGAGCTGCGCCTTTCCATTGTGGATTATTAAATTGTTTGGCTGCCTGTTGGTAATTTTTTTGATTAAAAGCTTTATGAGCTTGTTGGTTTTGAGTTTGCCATAAGTCATTCCATTCCAGAGCATAACTGGGCTTAGGATAAGGAAATAAGCATAGTAGAGCAAAGGTTAGTAGGCCTTTTCTAAAGCTAAATGCGGCAAAAGGCAAAACTAATAATAACAACCAGGGACCTTTTTCACTCCACTGATCTATTAACAAGCCATTATCTTCATTCGCTACCTTTTCAGTGGGGTTGTCAAATTGATCTAACAAACTTTCAATATCGCTATCATCACCGCTAATTGCTTGATAACGCCCATTGCCTTTTTTTGTTAATCGGGATAATACACTGCTATCAAGCTTGGGCACTACAATATTACCCTGAGCATCTTTAATAAAACCACCCTGGGCCATTTTAATGGGCGCACCATCAGCTGTACCCACACCTAATACGGATAAGTGATAGCCTTTCAGCGATTCGACGGCATCTATGGTTTTATCAAAATCAACACCATCAGTGACCAACAAAATTTCACCTTTTTGCAGTCCGGTCTGTTTTAATAAAGTAACTGCTTTTTCTATGGCTGCAACCGTATTACTGCCTTGGCTGGGCATGATTTCTGTAGTTAATGCAGAAATTTGACTGGCTATCGTTTCTGTATCTTCAGTGAGTGGGGTAACAATAAAGGCATCACCGGCATAAACTAATAAAGCAGTTTGTCCATCTTTACGGCGCTTTAAAATATCAGCAATTTTATATCGCGCCCGACTAAGTCTGTTGGGCTTTATATCAGTTGAATCCATAGAATACGATAAATCTAGCGCAATGACTAAAGCCGCATCATTTCTGAACACAGGCGATGGTAATCGTTCCCAGGTAGGTCCTGCCAAGGCAATAATAGCTAACAAGCTGCAAACTGCACCCGTTGATAATGTCCAGCGACGTTGAGGGGTAGTCCTGTTCTGCAATACAAAGGGTAACAATTCAGGGTCACAAACATTAGACCAGCTACCATGATTGAGTTTATTTTTCAGTAATAAAATGAAAAGCACGACGGCTGGAACAATAGCCCAAAGCCAGTACGGCCTAATAAAATGAAATTCTGCAAAATTTATGTTCACATTACATCCTGCTTAAGCGGCTGATACTAATTATGCCCGCTAAAATGAAGGCAATGGCTAATGGCCAATGATAAAGCTCCGTTTTAGGACGGAAATATTGTTTCTCTTTTTCTACCGGTTCTAACTCATCTAACAGCTGATATATTTGGTTTAGTTCTTTGGTGTTTCTTGCCCTGAAATAGCGGCCACCAGTTTTTTCAGCAATTGCGATCAAGGTTTTTTCATCCAGATCTCTTGATGGATTTACTTTGCGCGAACCAAAAAAGCTGCGCACGATCATTTCATCAGCGCCTATGCCTATGGTGTAAATTTTTAAATCATTGTCTGCTGCCAGTTCGGCTGCTTTTAGGGGAGATACTTCACCTGCCGTATTTGCGCCATCGGTTAATAACACCAGTACTCTACTATTTGCCTGTTGTTTTCTCAAGCGTTTAACCGCAAGGCCAATGGCATCACCAATAGCAGTGCTTTCCCCTGCTAACCCAATGGCAGACTCATTGAGTAAAGTGGTGACAGTGGTTCTGTCAAAAGTCAGAGGTGTCTGTAAATAGGCCTGCGTACCAAATAAGATGAGTCCCAAACGGTCTCCTATACGCCTCTTAATAAACTGTCCTGCCACATATTTTGTTGCAGTTAAGCGATCTACCTGTTTTTTTTCCAGGATAAAATCTTGCTCTTCCATACTGCCTGATAAATCAACTGCCAGCATTAAATCTCGGCCGCTCACTGCTTGTTCTATGGGTTCTCCTAACCATTGGGGCCGCATGCAAGAAAAAACCAGTAATATCCAGGCAATCATAGCTATTAACAGAGGCCATTGTTTATTTTGTGAAACTGTTTTGCTTTCAGCTATTACAAAATCTTCTAAAAAGGGTACTTTTAATGCGGCCTGCTCTACAGGCGTATTAGCAGGAATCAACCAACGTATAAGAATAGGAGCAGGGAGAGCCAGTATTAACCATGGCCATTCGAAATGGATCATTTTTTATTTTCTTTTTGGGCTTTTAGCCAGTCTTCACACAAGCTGATGAGTATAGGGAGATCAATTTCAGTGTTAGCTGTTTGTTGATAGTGTGCATTTGCTAAGCATCGCCCCGCCCCCTGTGTGAAAGGTGAATCTTTCATTGTACTATCGAGATATTGCAGCCAGTCTAGCCCTGTTAGACTAGCCGTTTCATTTCTGGGCGCAATACTGATAGCCACTCTGCGAATTAATTCGGAGATTTTAGACAGTTTTTCGATATCATCTAAAGCCGTGTCTTGTTGTATTTCTGTCAATATTTTTTTGCCGGTTTTCAAGGCCGTATTTCGAGTGAGGCGTTTAAATAGCCTTATCACGAACCAGCATAGCAAAGGAATAAATAACGCTAATAGCCACCAACCCATTGCAGGTGGCCACCATCCAATGGCATCTGGCAGGTGAATGTCTCTTAAAGAGAGTGGTTGGGATTCCATTATCGCAATACCTCGAGTGGATCTTCAGCAGTGCTGGATTGTAAAAATACTAGTCCCGTTTTTTTTGCTACTTGCTGCAAATAATTTAATCGACTCTGGTAGCATTGTTGATATCTCAGTATCCTTGGTTTATTACTGGTATCAATCACTGCATCACGATCTCCATTAGTAAACCGGTATCGGCCTTTAGCTGGAAGATGGTGTTCTAAAGAATCGTAAATATGAATTAATACAACTTCACAATGTTTGGCAAGTTTGGCCAGATGATTTTCTGACATCAAATTTAATCCTCGAAAATCACTAATAATATAAACCAGGCTACCAGGCCGTGCATGTTGAACTAAACGAGCCAGGGCATGCTCCAGAGTCATTTCCATTGTAGAAGCCGAAGCAGTATTTACCAGGGTGTTAAAAAAACGTAGGACAGCATGTTTTCCATTCTGTGGTTTTAATTCCTGACAACGTGAGTCAGTATAGATTTGTCCACCTATACGGTCACCGTGATGTTGAGCTGTCCAGGCCAATAAAGCCGCAATTTTTGCTGCTTGTACTGATTTAAAAACTCCACGGGTAGCAAAATGCATGGCGGGGCGATTATCTACCGAAATAAAAACCGGACGTTCACGCTCTTCACGAAAAACTTTGGTGTGTGTTTTTCCTGTACGTGCTGTTACCCGCCAATCTATTGTACGGATATCATCCCCTGGTTGATATAGCCTGGCCTCGTCGAACTCCATTCCTCGGCCTTTAAATCGAGAAACATATCCTCCATTTTGACTTGACCTTATAGCAGAGTGATTAAGGTCTAGTGTTGAAGCAGACTTTGCCAGGTTGACCAGTGTTTTTAAATTGACTGAAACAAGGTCACTCGCATTTGTGTTGACACTTTTCATTTAAGGTACAGCAACTCTGGAAATTAGTTCTTTGATAAAGTGATCAGTGGTTATTCCTTCGGCTTCTGCCTCATATGACAAAATCAAGCGATGACGCAGTACATCAAAGGCTAACTCCTGTATATCTTCAGGGCCAACAAAATCACGCTGTTGTAGCCATGCTCTGGCCCTCGCACAACGGTCTAGAGCAATACTGGCTCTTGGACTGGCTCCATATTGCAACCATCCCGCCAGGTCTTCGCCATATGCTGCCGGATTACGCGTTGCTATAATTAGTTGTAATAAATACTGTTCAAGGCTGTCTGCCATGTAAATATTTAGAACTTCATTGCGGGCCTTCAGCACTGTTTGCTGACTGATGGTCTGGAAATGTTCTTTATGTTTTTGGAATTCACCCTTGGCTTCAGCGCGGGCAAGATGTAGAATTTCCTTTTCATGTTCTGCATGGGGATAATCAATTTTCACATGCAATAAAAAACGGTCCAATTGTGCTTCAGGTAAAGGATAAGTGCCTTCCTGTTCAATCGGGTTTTGAGTTGCCATCACCATAAATAGCTTAGGTAATGGATAGGTTGTACTACCTACAGTAATCTGCCTTTCTGCCATCGCTTCCAATAAAGCTGCTTGGACTTTGGCTGGCGAGCGGTTGATTTCATCGGCTAGCACTAGATTATGGAATAACGGACCCTTTTGAAATTCAAACGTACCTAGTTGTGGGCGAAAAATTTCGGTTCCGGTTAAATCGGCGGGTAATAAGTCAGGGGTAAACTGTACGCGATGAAAGTCGGCTGCAATGCCTTGACTTAACACATTAATAGCACGCGTTTTTGCCAGGCCGGGAGCACCTTCTAATAGCATATGGCCATCAGCCAATAAGGCAATTAACATTCGTTCAACTAATTTTTCCTGGCCAATAATATGTTCGCCTATGAACGATTTAAGTTGCTTAAAAGAATTTTGAGTGTTGCTAAGACTTGTCTCAGTCATGGTTAAATTATTATCCTTTCTATTTACTTGGGAGCATGGATTCAATTACTTGCGAATCTTGACACTTAAATTTTAAGTCCTTCAGACGAACTTAGTAGTGTAAAGTTCACTATTTTATTCAATAGCAAAAGAAATTGTAAGTTTTCGCATATGTCAGAATATAAAACAGCCCCAGTATCCAGTAATTCAATACCCTCTGGCATTCCTTTTATTGTCGTTAACGAGGCAGCTGAACGCTTTAGTTATTACGGCATGAGAGCTATTCTTGTAGTCTTTATGACCCAGTATTTAATGAGCTCAACGGGGCAATTAGACGTTATGAGTGAGAATGAAGCTCAAGGCTATTTTCACTTATTTGTATCAGCGGTGTATTTTATGCCAATTTTAGGCGCTTTGCTGGCGGATGGTTTAATTGGTAAATACCGGACTATACTGTTTTTATCATTTTTTTATTGCATTGGACATTTTGCCTTGGCGGTGGACGATACTCGAATGGGCTTGTTAATAGGGCAAGGTCTTTTAGCATTAGGCGCAGGGGGAATTAAACCTTGTGTATCATCTCATTTGGGGGATCAGTTTGGTGCTTCCAATCATTATTTATTAAGCAAGGTTTTTGGCTGGTTTTATTTTTCCATTAATATAGGTGCATTTGCTGCTATGCTTATAATTCCATGGTTATTAGCTGAATATGGTTCAGCAGTAGCTTTTGCAGTTCCCGGAGTATTAATGTTAATGGCAACAATTACATTTTGGAGTGGACGCTACCGTTTTGTTCACATTCCTCCAGCCGGTGCAAATTTTGTAAAGGAAGTGCTAAGCCCCTTTGGATTAAAAATATTGCTTAAACTAAGTTTCATTTATGTTTTTATTGCGGTTTTTTGGGCTTTATTTGAACAAATTGGTTCTTCCTGGGTGTTACAGGCCCAGAAAATGGATAGAGTCATCTGCGGTGTTGAAATATTGCCTTCACAAATTCAGGCAGCAAATCCCTTGTTAATTATGCTATTAGTGCCTCTATTTACCTATGTTTTTTATCCGGCATTAAATAAGTTGATGGTATTAACATCACTTAAAAAAATAACATTAGGTTTATTTTTGACTGCAATTGCATTTGCCATTCCCAGCTGGATACAAATGCAACTGGATCAGGGATTTGTGCCACACATAAGCTGGCAATTAATAGCCTACATACTACTCACTGCAGCTGAGGTGATGGTTTCGATCACTTGCCTGGAGTTTTCCTACACTCAAGCGCCTAAGAGTATGAAATCTTTTGTAATGGCATTATTCTTTTTGTCAGTTGCGCTAGGTAATTTATTTACCAGTGCTGTCAATTTTATTATTTTAAACGAAGATGGCAGCAGTAAATTGGATGGTGCAGAATATTACTGGTTTTTTACGGTGTTAATGTTGGTTACTGCTATATTATTTACTTATGTGAGTGGAAATTATCAGGAAAAAACTTATTTACACGAAGAGCAAGCTGGGTAATAGTGAGTTCTTCTGCATTAAAAGAGGGTAATATGAAATTAGTACAGCTTTTTGTAGCCATGTTAGCTACAACTTTGTTTTCGGGTAGTATCTTAGCAGGGGTATATAAATGTACCGATAGGGAGGGGAACACTTCATATCAATCAGCGCCCTGTACTAATGAAAATAACGCAACCGAAATTGACCTTCAAACAGGTGGATCGAAAAATCTATCAATCGGGTTAAAACAACGGGAAGTACAGCTTGAATTAGAAAAACAGCAGAAGGCTGAAAAACAAAAGAAAATTGCTCAGCAGAAACAACAAAAAAAAGAGGCTGCTGAACAAAGCGTAATGAATCAGCAGCTTATCAAAGACAATCCCATTCAGTTTTCTCCTTTTGCGATTCCGCCTTATGTTTCTGGTAAATTACAAGGGCTGGCTAAAAATTATCAGTCTAGGTTATCAGAAATAGAGAAATTCAGGCGCTTAGCGGCTCAAAAAGCATTAGCAACGGGTGGATGTAAGCGCGTAGAAGCAGATGAGCTCAGTATCAAAAGTACGGATAATCTGTTAGTCTTTGCAGTAGACTGTAGTAGTGCGAAAACTTTCTTCTATAACGAAAAAGAACTCATAGAATAATGGAGTTTAAAACAGTCTTTATTACCGGGTGCTCAACAGGCATAGGTTATACAACAGCGCAGGTGTTAAAAAATCGCGGTTATAGAGTGATTTGTTCAGCCAGAAAAGAGGTTGATGTTGCTCGACTACGCACAGAAGGCTTTGAAACTCTACAGTTAGATCTGGCTGATTCTGTCAGTATTCAACAGGCAGTAAAGCAGTTAGATAAGCTTACAAATGGAAAAATAGATGGCCTATTTAACAATGGCGCCTTTGGACAACCTGGCGCGGTTGAGGATTTAACGCGTGATGTTTTAAGAAACCAGTTTGAAACTAATTTTTTTGGTACCCATGAGCTGACTAATTTAATTATTCCTCTCATGCGCAAGCAAGGACATGGACGTATTATTTATAACAGCTCTATTTTAGGCTTTGTTGCGATGCGTTATAGAGGCGCTTATAACGCCAGTAAATATGCACTGGAGGGTTTAGTCGATACCTTACGCATAGAGCTGTTTGACACCAATATAAAACTCTGTTTAATCGAACCAGGCCCCATCACCAGCAATTTCAGAAAAAATGCTTTTGCTTTGTATAAGCAAAATATAGACCCTACCTCAAGCGTTCATAAGGATACCTATAGAGCAATGGAGCAGCGTTTGCAGAAACAAGGGCCCGCTGTACCCTTTACTTTGTCGGCAGAAGCCGTTACTGAAAAAGTGATACATGCTCTGGAATCAAAAAATCCTAAAATACGTTATTACGTCACTTTTCCGACCTATCTGTTTGGCTATTTGAAGCGCTTGTTACCTACGTCCTGGCTCGATGTGTTGCTAAGAAAAGCTCAATAATGGAAGAGTTTGATATTACTTGCCCTTATTGTGGTGAAATTATTACTGTTTTAGTGGATGGCTCTGCCGGCGAGCAGGATTATTACGAGGATTGCTCTGTTTGTTGCAATCCCATATTTTTTATATTGTCCTTTAATGAACAAAACTCAATTGAACTTATAGTAAAAAGGGATGATGATTAACTAACATAGGTCATCATTTCCCGCCCCGTAAATGTCCTTAAAAACTGTTTAAGGAAGAGTTAATTCATGCAATATTCACACTAGTTGTGCTAGAATCAAGCTTGCCATGTGACTAAATTAAAGCAACCTAATTAAAAGTTACATGCTTATTACAATAACTAAAAGTGAGGTTTACTTACATAAAATTATTAAGAAGCGCTGTCGTAGCTATCTCATTAGCATTTTCTTTAGGTTATTTTTCTACTGCAGTCGTTGCTTGTGAAGATGGAAGAACCTGCTTCGTGGTCTTGCAGAAGCTATTAATATAACTGTTGGTCATGTTGCTGCTGCAATTAAAGCGGCAGCTGATAAATCTGGCAAGCAAGAAGTTTTGACTCACATTAAAGCGGCAAAAGATGCCAGCAAAGAAATTAATGCTAATGATGTCGTTGACCGTAAACGTCAACGTGTTGTTGCACATTTGAAAAAAGCTAAAAAGCTAAAAAGCTAAAAAGCACTAAAAAGCAATGACTTTCAAAGTGCTGAAGATCATCTAGGCACTGCTGAAAAATGTTTCGCAGAACTTAAAAGTTTTCTTTAATTAGATGTTTTTAAATATAATAATACTGATTTTTTTAACGAGGTAGATATATAAATGAAATTATTAAAAAGCGCTGTCATAGCAGCATCACTCGCACTTTCTTTAGGTTCTTTTTCAACCGCTGCTGTTGCCGGTTGTCATGATGATGCAGGAAGAATTTGCGTAGGCAATGATCAAGCAGTTGCTAATATTGTAGCTCATATCGACGCTGCCATAGTAAGCATTAATGCTAAAGATGCAGGTAGTGCAATACAACATATCAAAGAAGCTAAACGTGCCAAGAAAGAAATGAACAGTGAAGCCAATGCTCCAAAAATTGGTAGACTTTCAGGGCATTTTCATAAAGCTAGAAAGCAATTGAAAAATGATGACTTAGTAAGTGCTAAGGGTGAATTGGAAAAAGCAAAACATGGTTTTCTAGCACTTAAGTTCTAATTTATAATCTAAAACGTGGGGTGCTTTATCTGCACCCTACTTTGTTTATCCTGTCTACATAAATCTTTAAATTTCTTGTTAAGAATTTAACAGAACTGTTGAAACCAATTGGTTTTTTTAATTTTCTGAGGAATAGAAATGTCCGACTTTAAAAAATATCGTTGCCTGGAATGTGAACATCTCTATGATGAGGCCAAAGGAGACCCCGATAGTGGTTTAGCACCAGGTACACTTTGGTCTGATATTCCAGACGATTGGGTATGTCCCATCTGTGGAGCCCCCAAAAGTTTTTTTAAGCTGATAGGAGAATAAATATTTAGAATTTAATTTTCCCAAAGAACTGCTCGAGATTAATTCTTATTGGCATAAAATAAATGTTGAAACCTACATCTTTAGCCATAGCAATAGTCTGATTGGAAAAATTAACATTCCAGTCATAATCAACTGAGAATTTTTTCGGAAATTTGACTTTATTTTTTACCTCCCAATAATTCATTGAAGATAATGTTGTTATTGGGCTTAAACCAATAAATGTCTCAATGCCAGCTATGTCTTGTAGATGTTCGGCATAAATTTCTATGAGTCGAATATCATAGAAGGGTTGTGAAAAAAAGCTAGAAGCACCTGCATCTGCTTTTCTTTGGACATAATCACACTCATCCTGCAGTCCGCTTCTATGTGGGTCAAAACCTGCATGGATGGTGATATCAGGAAACCTTTGTTTAACGACTCGAATTAAATCAATGACACTGGTACCATAGAATTTTCTTTGTATACCTTCCGGAGGGTCTCCAGAAACCAATAACACATGATTTAACTGATTTTCTTCAATGATTTGAAAAATCTCCCCCGATTTTAGTGAGAAATCATGCGCTCTGAAATGCGGTGTAAATTGATGCTTGTT
>Ga0256847_1000701_pt1 | contig 19870 bp, 18 predicted proteins | sample TeddybearmetaG_FD_189099 | JGI IMG/M metagenome (GOLD analysis project Ga0256847, IMG submission 189099) | Hydrothermal vent microbial communities from East Pacific Rise, Pacific Ocean - Teddybear | ecosystem: Environmental > Aquatic > Marine > Hydrothermal vents | place: Pacific Ocean: East... | reverse complement strand
CGCCTCGTCTTTGATGATGACGACTGATTTTAAGGCCCAAACCAATGACCGTTGAAAGCGTTTTTAAGCATTTTATCCCCATCAGCACACAAGACATTATTCAAGATTTAAGCACCCAAGTTGATGACCCCGCCAACTTTGAACGCCTGTGTCGATTAATCACGACGCTTTATCATTTACGAACGCATCAACTCGCACAAAACATTAAAAACGATTATTTGCCCTATAGCCCAGATACGGACATCATCGGGATCACCCCCTCAAGCCTCACGCCAGAAAAGAAAACGGCCGACTGTGAAATGTTAATCGAGCGGGTCAAACATATTCTGCAACAAGCCAATTACCAACACTTATCCGATGCCGCTCTACAAGACGCCTTAGCGCAAAAATGCGACGGCGTGGAAGTGCACATTGATTTACACGATTTCGAATACCTGGCGGTATATTACCGGGGCCGAGGCTTAAAAACCGAACAGCAACGCGATTGGCGATCTTTTTTTCTAAAATTTAAGTCCGTGACAACCCCCACCTTCAGGCGCTTATTCCTGCTCATCAAACCCAAACCCATCGATCAAAGAGCACGCGAGCTGATGGTACAAAAAAACCTAAGCTTCGAAAAAGCCGAAAAATACATCATCAAATCCCGCACTTTGCTGGGTGGGGAGGCAGAAGGCGAACACATTCACTTCAAATTATTTAAAGACATTCCTTGCTCAGATTTAGAAATCCTATTCCCCAATATTCAAGTCAAAATGCGCAGTTGGGACAAAATTAAACTCAGCATCACCGGTGGTGGTGGCACCATTGGCGGCATCGTCGCCACCATCACCAAAATCAGTGCCGCCACCAATATGATCGGCGCAATCATTGCCATTGGTGGATTTGCGGGCGTTTTATGGCGACAAGTCACGACCATTTTTGCCCTACACACACAGTACCTGGCGACCTTAGCCAAACGCCTATATTTCCATAATTTGGATAATAATATGGGGGCCATCATGCACTTAATTGAAATGGCTGAGGCCGAAGAACGCAAAGAAACCATTTTGGCCTATTATTTCTTACACCAAAGCAACGCCGTGCATGACCTCAAACAACTCGACCAAGCCATTGAAGCGTATATTCAAGCGCGTTGTGGCTTAGCCATTGATTTTGAACTGAGTGACGCCTTAGCCAAACTAAAAGCATTGGCGGTGTTAACGGAAAATGCCGAAGGACAACTCACTGTAATCCCACCAGAACAAGCGCAAAATCTCTTATTGGCAGCTTGTGAAAGCTTGCTGGATACCCCGTAGGCCTTTCGTTACGCATGCAAAAACAGCGTGTAATCACCCTTTGTGATATAGCAGCTATACTGTTTTCATCATATAGCGTTTTGATATAAAAACAGCAGCGTATCTAGCTTACAATAAAGGGGGAACGGCGATATGTCAGAATACAACCATCGCGGACTTAAATTTTGGGTGGTGCCATTCGCACTGGCACTAACAGCTTGTGGGCCTAGCGATTTAGAGCAAGCATTACATGATAAAAATGATGCACTGAGTCACTCCATCGCCACGCTTGAGCAACAACTGAAGCAGTCTCACACTCAATTTTCTGAGCAAAAAACCCATTACAACGATAACCTCAAACAAGTGGATCGTTTAAAAACCAACATCAGCGACTTGAGCAACACCGTGAGTGAACTCAAAGGTGCCCTGACCGCAAAAGAAACCGCGCTTGCGGCGACACAAGATAAATACAACAGCACGGCAGAACAACTCACCACCACCACGGCAAACCGGGATACCTTATCCAAAAAACTCTACATGAGCCGCACCACTCGGGACAATGCCTTAGGCGAGCGACAAACGTGGAAAGCCAAACTCAGCCACCTAAGCGAACAATTACAACACACAGAAACCGCCAAAGCTGACTTACAAACACAGCTCGATGAACACCAAAAACAACTGCAAGCCCTCACCGGGGATGTACAAGAAAAACACACGGCTTTTGCTGAAAAAACCACCGAAGCGGAGACTTTACAAGCCTCACTGAATGAAAGCCAAGCCATTATAGAAGAGCTTACAGCCGCCTTACTCGATTCGCGGAATAAACGCGTGAGTATCGGCATTGAAGTCGGTACATTAACCGAAGCGTTAACCCTCAATAAACAACACGTGCAACGGTTAGCTCAAACCAAAGAACGCTTGATCTTAGAGAAATCCAGCTTACTCGCACAACAAGGAAACGGGGATAGCGCAGCGGTTCTCTCACAACTAGCCACGGTATCCACTGAACTGAAAACCTTACAACAAACCCCGGTTCCCCAGTGTCAGTCTATGGCCAGTTTGCGTGCAGAAAAAAACACCTTACAAAAAGACATGGGGCATTGCCAAACGAACTTGTCCGGTGTCGGTTTAAGCTTGGAAGAAAGCCAAGAACAAGCCCAAGCACTCACCGCCTCTTTAAACCGTGCACGCGATGACAAGGCCGCGTTAGACCAAAAAATCGCCCATCAACAAACCCAATTGACGCAAACTTTGGCCACGGTTGATCAACTCAACCTACAAGCACAAGCAGCGCAAGCAAAGCAGGCCGAACAAGCCGAGCAATTAACCGCACTCCAAACACAAACCCAAAGTGTGAGCAGTGAGCGTGATGCCGTACAAGCACAATTAACCCAAGTCCAAAACGACTTAAACACGGCAAACGAAGCCACACTAGCGGCCCAAGCACAAGTTGATAGTACACAAGTGGCCTTGGATGAAGCCAAACAAAACGCCACACAACTGAATGAGCAAATCGCCACACAAACCGCAGAACAAGCGCACATGGTTGCGGATTTGACCGACAAACAAGCACAACTGGCACAATTAAGCGCCACTTTGGAGCAAGCTAAAACAGAGCAAACGTCACTCCAACAAGCCTTAGCAGAGGCACAAGCCATCCCCGTGCCAAGCCCTGAAGCATTGGCTGCGGCCACCGAAGCACAAGCCATTGCTGATGCCCGGATTGCCGAGCTGGAACAACAAGTACAAACCCAAACAACCGAAACACAAGCCGCAGAAATACAAGTTGCAGAAGTCGCAGAAGTTGCCGCACAAACGAGCACAGATGAAACGGTGACAGAGGCCGACACGTTAGAGCAACAATTGCAGGAAGCCCATCAAGCCCTAACACAAAGCTTGGAGGCACAGACCGCTTTATCCGAAAAACTGCAAACAATACAGGCACAGTACCAAGAGCTAGAAATAGCCAGCCAAAGCACACAAGCGGATGCGGCCCTGTTGCAACAGCTAACACAAGAAAATCAGGCGCTGAAAATAAACGCCGATGAAGCCATCAGCGAATTACAGGACGAACACAGCGCAAAACAAGCCTTGGCTGAACACATCACACAGTTACAACAAGCATCGGAAGTCTTAACACAGCATGCACAAACGCTAGAAACAGAAAAACAAACCTGGGCCGAGCAAACCGCACAACTGGAACAAGACAACCAAGCCCTGAGCTTGAAAACAACACAATTAACGCAAGATAAAGCCGCATTAGAACAAAACACAAGCGACATCACGAAACAATTCGAGGCCGAAAAACAAACACTGACAAAACAAACGCAACAGTTAACCCAGGAGAAAGAGGCCTTAGTACAACGCAGCACGCAATTAATACGCGAGCAACGCTCATTGGCGCAGCGCACTGAACATTTATTGCGTGAAAAACAAATGTTGCTGAGCCAAACCAAAAAACTCACGCAAGAAAAAACCGTTGCCTTGGCCCATGCAAAAAAACAGCACCTGGCCCAACAAAAAGCGGCATTGGCCTCTCAAGCAAAAACATTAGCCGCAGAAAAAGTGGCTTTACAACGCGTACTGGATGACAAAACAAATCGCCTTGCGCAAGAAAAAGCCGCACTAGTCGAAGCCATCGCACAAGCCCAAACAGCCAAAACCGGCTTCACCGAGCAAATTGAGTTACTGGCCCAAGAGCGGCACACGCTGATGAACAAACAGACTGAACTAGAACAGGCGATGGAGCAACACCAAACGCAGAATAGCGCGTTAGCAACACAAGTCTCCACACTGCAACAGCAGTTGTATAAAGCGGATCAAGCAGAAAAAATCATTAAATACACGGTCAAACGCGGTGACACATTGTCGAACATTGCAACCCGCCATTACGACGATATTTACCGTTGGCACGACATCTTAGAAGCCAACAAAAGCGCCATTGGTAACCCCAATGCGATTGCACCTGGAACCATATTAATTCTGCCTTAAACCGCCTCTCTCCCCGCCCCGTTTTGGGGTGGGGAAACACACCCCCGCCCCCCGTCATACCAAAGCCTGCATGGAAGAAAATCCCAACGCTGTTAAGTTACGCTTATCGTTACCCCATTAATTCATGTATACTTCGGCGGCAAACCGGATTTCATTGGATCAACAGACTGCATGATTACGCAAAAAAACATCAGAAACTTCTCGATTATCGCCCATATTGACCATGGAAAATCTACCCTAGCGGATCGATTTATTCAACTATGCGGCGGCCTCAGCGAACGTGAAATGGAGGAGCAAGTTCTTGATTCTATGGACATTGAACGAGAGCGCGGCATTACCATCAAAGCACAATCTGTATCCCTAACGTATCAATCCGAAGCCGGTGAAACCTATTTACTCAACTTTATTGATACCCCCGGCCACGTCGACTTCTCCTATGAAGTTTCTCGTTCTTTAGCCGCTTGTGAAGGCGCATTATTGGTGGTCGATGCCGCACAAGGGGTCGAAGCGCAAAGCGTCGCCAACTGTTATACCGCCATTGATCAAGGCCTCGAAGTCGTCCCCGTACTCAATAAAATCGATTTACCTTCGGCTGAGCCAGAACGCGTGATGCAAGAAATCGAAGAAATTATTGGCATCGATGCCGACCACGCCCTCCCCATCAGCGCCAAAACCGGGCTCGGCATCCAATTAGTTTTAGAACAATTGATCAAACTCATACCCGCTCCCACAGGTGACCCAGAGGCGCCTTGTAAAGCCCTGATTATTGACTCTTGGTTTGATAATTATGTCGGCGTGATTTCATTGGTTCGAGTGGTGGATGGCCACATTGGGGTCAAAGATAAGTTCATGGTGATGTCATCCGGGGATGAATATCAGGTCGAAAAAGTCGGCGTTTTCACCCCCAAAAGACAAGACAAAACGGTGTTAAACGCCGGTGAAGTTGGGTATGTAATTGCCGGTATCAAAGACATTCACGGTGCCCCTGTTGGCGACACGTTAACCTTAACCAAACCCGCAGCAACGGAAGCCTTACCCGGCTTTCAACCCGTGCAGCCACGTGTATTTTCCGGCTTGTTCCCCGTTTCCGCCGATGATTACACCGATTTTAGAGAAGCACTGGCGAAGTTACGCTTAAACGATGCCTCCCTGTTTTATGAACCTGAAACATCGCAAGCCTTAGGCTTTGGTTTTCGCTGTGGTTTTTTGGGCATGTTACACATGGAAATCGTGCAAGAACGCCTGGAACGCGAGTACGATTTGAACTTGATCACCACCGCGCCGACCGTCGTTTATGAGGTCGAAACACACTCCGGTGAAGTGATACAGATCGATAACCCCGCCGCTTTACCCGACGCAGGCACCATTGAGGCCATTCGTGAGCCCATCATTGCAGCCCACATTTTGGTGCCCCAAGAATTTGTGGGTAACGTGATTAAACTCTGTATTGAGAAACGCGGCGTGCAAACGCAAATGCAATATCACGGCACGCAAGTCGCCATTACCTATGAAATGCCGATGAATGAAGTGGTACTCGACTTCTTCGACCGTTTAAAATCGGTCAGCCGGGGTTATGCGTCATTTGACTATGTATTTGTGCGTTTCCAAGCGGCCCCGTTAGTCAAAATGGATATTTTAATCAACCGAGAGTCGGTCGATGCGTTATCCTTGATCGTCCATCAAAATCAGTCACAATATCGAGGCCGAGAGCTGGTTGAAAAAATGCGCGAGATCATCCCGCGACAAATGTTTGATGTCGCGATTCAAGCCGCCATTGGCTCCCAAGTCATTGCTCGCTCAACCGTGAAGGCACTGCGAAAAAATGTAACCGCAAAATGTTACGGGGGTGACATTTCTCGAAAAAGAAAATTACTCGAAAAACAAAAAGCCGGCAAAAAGCGCATGAAACAAGTCGGCCGGGTAGAAATTCCGCAAGAAGCTTTTTTGGCTGTCTTAAAAACGGATGGTTCGTCTTAACAAGCGTGATGCTATATCAACAAAAAATGGAATGAATAAATGAATTCGAATTTTTTTAGTGAACTGGATTTTGCTTTGGTATTGGTCTGCTTGGTCGCGGCTACCGGATCAGTTTGGCTGATTGATATTCTGTTTTTTGCCAAAAAGAGGCAAGAAACCCATGTCATCAACCTCAAGAAAAAACTCGATGAAGGCGAAGCACCTGATTTTGATGAGCCTTGGTTGGTGGGTTTTTCCAAATCACTCTTCCCGGTTTTTGTCATTGTGTTAATCCTACGCTCATTCATTATTGAGCCCTTTCGGATTCCCTCCAACTCCATGATGCCAACCTTGTTAACCGGCGATTACATTGTGGTGAATAAATTTGCCTATGGTTTTCGTTTGCCCGTGTTAAACACCAAAATACTCGATTTAGGCTCACCACAGCGAGGGGATGTGATTGTATTCCGTTACCCAGAAAACCCCGCACAAAACTTCATCAAACGCGTCGTGGGCATCCCCGGGGACAAAGTCACCTATTATAATAAGATATTACGGATTAACGACAAAATTGTGCCACAAGAAGATATTGGGTTATACGACGGCTATGGTAGTGGCTCAATGATGACCGGGGCCATGCAAAGAAAAGAGACCTTGGGCACGGTGGAACACAACATTTTAATGCTCGATCAAGGCTTCGATAATCGCTTTATTTATCAAGAAGTGGTCGTGCAAGCAGGCCAATATTTTGTCCTCGGCGATAACCGAGACCGCAGTAAAGATAGCCGATATTGGGGCATTGTCCCAGATGAAAACTTAGTCGGCCGGGCGTTTATGATTTGGATGAATTGGGATCCAAAAGACGGCCTTAGCTGGAATAGAATTGGACAGTCCATTCAATAAAAATATATCAATTAAGAATATATCAACCAAAGGGTAACGCATATGAAAACACGAATACACAAACAACGCGGTATGACAGCCATTGGGTGGGTCATCGTCTTATTACTCATCGCTTTTTTTACCACGTTGGTTTTACGTATAGGCCCCGTTTATCTAGAGAATTATCAAGTCAAATCCATTTTAAAAGGGTTTGATGAAGTCGCCGACTTAAGTTCAAAAAGCAAATCACAAATAAAAGTAATGATCAATAATAAATTGAACATCAATTCTATCAATACCGTCACTGCTTACGACAAAGGCAAAGGCAAAAGTGCAGGCGACTTTACAATCACCAAACAAGATAAAAAACTCAGCATCGATATAAAGTATGAAGTTAGGAAAAAAATATTTTACAATATTGATGTTGTCATTTCTTTTGAAGAACATTATGACACGGTCTTTCATTGAGCACACTCGAACAACTTAGCCTGCGCTTAGGCTACTCATTCCAGGCTATCGGTTTACTCCAGTTAGCCTTAACCCATCGCAGTGCTGGCAGCCCCAATAACGAACGCTTGGAATTTTTAGGCGATGCGGTCTTAGGCTCCGTCATTGCAAAAGCACTGTTTGACCGCTTTCCACAAGCAAAGGAAGGGCAATTAAGCCGTATTCGAGCGTCTTTGGTGCGCCGAGAAACCCTCGCCGAGATTGCACGAGAGTTAAAGCTCGGCGATTATTTGATTTTGGGTCAAGGTGAGTTAAAAAGTGGCGGCCACCACCGAGACTCAATACTCGCAGACTGTGTTGAAGGCATTATCGGTGCCATTCAAGAAGACAGTGATTTCTCTGTGGCCAAAACTTTTATTTTATCATTATTTACATCCCGTCTTGAGCAAGCCGATTTGGGTTTTGCCGAAAAAGATGCCAAAACACAATTACAAGAATGGTTACAATCCCAACAACTGGCCCTCCCCTTATACAGCGTCCTGGAAACAACGGGTGACGCACATAACCGCTACTTCGTCGTACAATGTCAAATCGAAAGTCATCACGTGCAAATTGAGGGCGCAGGGCCAAGCCGACGCATTGCAGAGCAAATTGCGGCACGAGATGTTCTAACACACCTGAAAGCACTTAAGCAATTAAATGAGCAAGCTAAAATATGACTGATATTCATCGCAGTGGTATCGTCGGCATTATTGGCCGACCGAATGTCGGGAAATCGACATTACTGAACCAAATTTTAGGGCAAAAAGTGAGCATTACCTCACGCCGCCCACAAACAACACGACACCGCATCCATGGCATCAAAACCATCGGCGACATGCAAGTGATTTACGCTGACACACCCGGATTACATCAAAAAGAAGGCCGCGCCATGAACCGGTATCTCAACCGAGCCGCCAGTGGGGCTTTATTTGATGTGGATATTATCGTGTTTGTGGTGGATGTTAGAAAATGGACAGAAGAAGACGATTTTGTATTGAGCAAGTTAACAGCGGCCAAACAACCGGTTATTCTGGCTGTGAATAAAGTGGATTTTTATCCCGACCGCACGGCTCTGTTACCCATTTTAGATAAATTAAGCGCCAAGCGCACATTCCATGCGGTGGTGCCCATCTCCGCACTGAAAGCCCAAAATGTTGACCAACTGGAAACCACCTTAGCGGCGTTAATACCAGAAGGCCCGGCCTTTTATCCAGAGGATCAAATATCGGATAAAAGTGAACGCTTTCATGCTGCCGAAATCATTCGGGAAAAACTCACCCGGTGTTTGGGCAAAGAGTTGCCCTACGCGTTAACCGTTGAAATTGAGCAATTTAAGGATGAAGAAAAACTGCGCCGCATCCGCGCCATTATTTGGGTCGAACGAGACAGCCAAAAAGCCATTGTGATTGGAACAAAAGGCGCGGGTTTGAAAAATATCGGATCACAAGCGCGCATTGACATGGAGGCCATGTTTGAGCGAAAAGTCTTCCTCGGCTTGTGGGTCAAAACCAAAAAAAATTGGTCCGACGACGAACGCGCCTTACAGAGCTTAGGCTACCAAGAATCTTAACGCGTTATGGCCAGGGTCGAACAACAACCAACGTATGTATTACACCAGCGGCACTATCGGGAAACCAGTTTATTAATTGATGTACTGACCCAAGACTATGGCCGCATTAGCCTCATCGCCAAAGGCGCGAAACGGCCTAAATCGCCATACCGGGGTTTATTGCAACCTTTTGCATTGAATTATATCGACTGGGTGGGGCGCAGCCAACTGCTCACACTGATCGGCATCGAACGGAGCCAATCGGTGACTTTTTCCGGCAAGATTTTGTACTGCGGCCTGTACCTGAACGAGCTCATCATGCGTTTAACCCAGCCACAAGATACCCACGAAGGTCTCTTTGCCGACTATCATCAGGCACTCGCTCATTTGGCCTCGGCAACCAATATCGAATGGGGTTTGCGCCTGTTTGAGAAGCGCTTGTTACAGCGCTTAGGCTATGGCCTGTTATTACACACAGAAGCCCATACCGGTGCACCGCTTGAGGCCGATCAAATGTACCGCTACGTGCATGAATTGGGCCCGATATTGTTGGATGAACAAGCTGGCCTGATCATTCACGGCAGTAGTTTAATCGCCCTCCAGCAAGAGATACCCCACCGCCGAGCTTTGCTTGAATGTAAACAGTTGATGCGCTTTATCCTAGATCATTTATTGGGCCATCAGCCATTACATAGCCGATCCTTGTTTCAACCCATCACCTCCCATCATCAATGACATAAAGTGTGTACTTTGAGGAAATCGTTATGCGTTACCAACCCATACAGTTAGGCGTCAATATTGACCATGTTGCCACCTTAAGACAATCACGGGGAACCCGTTATCCTGACCCGGTGCAAGCCGCACTGTTGGTGGAATCCGCCGGGGCCGATAGCATTACCGTGCATTTACGCGAGGATCGACGCCACATTCAAGAACGCGATGTGGCAACCCTGCTGGAAGTGTTACAAACCCATATGAATTTAGAAATGGCCGTGACCGATGCCATGGTACACCTGGCCTCACAATACCACCCACAAGATTGCTGCTTAGTGCCAGAAAAACGCCAAGAGCTAACCACGGAAGGTGGTTTGGATGTCCTCGGGCAAGAGGATCGCATCAAAGATGCGGTGCAAGCACTGACCGATGCAGGCATTCGTGTGTCGTTATTTATTGATGCCGAACAAGCACAAATTGAAGCGGCTGCACGCGTCGGTGCCCCGGTGATTGAGATCCACACCGGACATTATTCTGATGCAAAAATCAGAGAGGCACGGCAGGCCTGTTTGGCTAAGATTGAACACGCGGCCAACTTTGCTGCGGATCTTGGTTTACGCGTGCACGCAGGGCACGGCCTCAACTATCATGATGTACAGCCGATTGCCGCCATTCCGCACATACGAGAACTGAATATTGGGCATGCGATTATTGCGCGCGCGGTGATGTCCGGCCTGCCGCAAGCGGTCATCGACATGAAACGGTTAATTGCTGAGGCCAGGCAAGCATGCGCCTAATTTATATTCATGGCTTCAACAGTGCGGCGGCATCACACAAAGCCGAACAACTGGGTGCCTGGTTGCACCAGCATGCGCTGGCGGTGGATTATCAAGTGCCCTCATTATCGCATTATCCAGCACAAGCCATGGCCCAGTTAGAGGCCTTATTCGACGGCCAAGACCCCAGCCAAGTGGCTCTGATTGGCAGCTCACTCGGGGGTTATTACGCCACCTGGTTGGTGGAAAAATATGCTTGCCGTGCAGCCTTAGTTAACCCTGCGGTACGACCCTACGATTTACTGCAAGATTATGTCGGCACCAATGTGAATGAAGTCACCGGTGCCGAATATGAAGTTGGCCAAGTTCATTTTGATCAACTATTGTCAATAGAAGTCAATGCCCTACAACAACCAGAACACTACCTGCTGATGGTAGAAACCGCCGATGAAGTATTGGACTACCGTCACGCTGTGGCACGATACAGCGGTGCAGAACACTGGATTATCCCCGGCGGGGAACATGCCTTTGTTGCGTTTGAGGCAAAAATACCCGCTATATTAGCTTTTTTAAAGGTACTGTGAATGCCAAGTATTTATGATTTAAAACCGCGCTTTCAAGGCTTATTAAGGCCCATCACACAGCACTTAGCCAAGCGCGGGGTGACGGCCAATCAAGTCACGCTGTTCGCATTGTTGCTGTCCATCGCCGCCGGGGCTTGTATTGCACTCTGGCCCCATGCCGCTTGGCCACTGCTGATGGTGCCTGTGATTTTATTTGTGCGCATGGCATTGAATGCGATTGATGGCATGCTCGCCCGTGAACACAACTTAAAATCGGCCTTAGGTGGGCTCTTAAATGAAGTCACCGATGTCCTCTCAGATGCCGCGTTGTATCTGCCATTTGGCTTATTACCCGGCGTTTCCTTGGGGTGGGTCTCTGTGCTGGTGATTTTAACCGTGGTCACAGAAGTGGTTGGGTTAGCCGCCATACAAGTCGGTGCGAGCAGGCGTTATGATGGCCCCATGGGGAAAAGTGACCGCGCTGTTGTGTTTGGGCTGTTAGCCCTCATATTAGGCTTGGGAACCCCCGTCGGCACCTGGCTGACGGTCGTCTGGGCTTGTGTGTTAGTCTTATTGTGTTTAACCATTCTCAATCGAATGAAACAAGCCTTAGGTGAATTATCCGATGTTTAACTTTGCCGCCATTGCACCGAATGCCTTATATGCCTTGATTGGCGTGTTTCTGATCCTGATAAGTGCCTCCATCATTGTGTTTGTATTAACCCAGCTAAAACCACAGAAAGACTACGAAGAACTGGTGTTACGCATGAAATCGTGGTGGGTCATGGTGACGGTGTTTGCATTCGCCATTTTGTTGCATCGGGATGTCTCGATTTGGTTTTTGGCATTGGTGAGTTTTTTAGCCCTGAAAGAATATTTGTCTTTAATCAGTACCCGCCGCGCAGACCGTCGCGTGATGTTTTGGGCGTATCTGGCGATCCCACTACAATACTATTGGATTACCATTGCTTGGTATGGCATGTTCATTGTGTTTATCCCCGTTTACCTGTTTTTATTCCTCCCCTTACGCATGGTGCTGATTGGCCAGACCGACGGTTTTTTAAAAGCCGCAGGCACCTTACATTGGGGGTTGATGATGACCGTATTCAGCTTGAGTCATGCGGCCTATTTACTGGTTTTACCCGCAGAGGTTTCACCGGCGGGGGGCGCAGGCTTAATTTTGTATCTGGTGTTTTTAACTCAGTTTAATGATGTCGCCCAATACGTCTGGGGCAAACTGTTTGGCAAGCACCCCGTCATTCCCAAAATTAGCCCCAACAAAACCCTTGAAGGCTTGCTTGGCGGCGTGACCACAACGGTGATCCTATCTTGGTTGATTGCGCCTTGGTTGACGCCGTTACAAAGCTTTGAATCGTTGTGGATTGGTTTTATGATTGGCATTTTTGGGTTTATTGGCGATGTCACCGTATCCTCAGTTAAGCGCGATTTAAACATCAAAGACAGCGGCCAAATGTTACCTGGCCATGGGGGGATTCTGGACCGAGTAGACAGCTTGACCTACACCGCGCCCTTGTTTTTTCACGCCTTACATTATTTGTACTACTGATGCTGAACGCCTTATTGAAAAAATTGTATTTCATGCTGGTCCGATTGGTGGTGACCGTTTTTTTAGGCCTCAATGTGCGGCATCGTCAGCGGTTACCCAACCAAGGCCCGGTCATTATCGTCTCGAACCACAACAGCCACTTGGACACCATGGTCTTAATGTCCTTGTTTCCGAGCAGCCAATTAAACCACGTACGGCCCATTGCTGCCGCCGATTACTTTTTGTCCACACGAGGGTTGGCCTGGTTTGCCTTAAAAATCATCGGTATCATTCCCATTAAAAGACAACAAAAACGCGCCCTCAATGTCTTCAGCGATGTCACAGAAGCCTTACAACAGCAGAATATTGTCATATTATTCCCCGAAGGTAGCCGAGGCCAGCCAGAACAACGCGGAACCTTTAAAAAAGGCGTGTGGCATTTATTAAGAGATTGCCCAGATGTCCCCGTCATCCCCATTTTTTTACACGGGCTGGGCAAAGCCTTACCCCGTGGGGAAGCCCTGTTTGTGCCGTTTATTTGTGATGTTTTTATTGGGGAAGCGCTGGCATTTGATGCCGATAAAAAAGTTTTTATGCAGTCCCTGCAAGCCTCAATGGATGCATTAGAACAACAAGGGCACTTCGAAACCTGGGAGTAAAGGTTTACAAAGCGCCCAATACGCTTATTTTACAGAAGATTAGACAGAGTCTGCGCATAAAACGCGGCGAGAATGCGATCAAAGAAAGAAAAATTCCGTCGCATCCAGCGCTCATCAACGCGGGTCACACCGGTAATCCCTAGATCGGTTTCCACCATGTCTAATGCGGTTTGTGCCAATGTTGGGGAGTTCATCGGAAAGAGGTATTCATTTTCCCAGGCATAACTGCGACCATCAAAATTCCACGAACCGGGCACAAAAACACAGCCATCGGCAATCGCCACTTTAGAATGCATGGTGCGCGCAATGCTGGTTCGGCTTTTTTTCACATCCCATTGATAAATCTCTGCACCCGCTTCAATTAAATCCGTCCAATAATAAATAGAAGCGTAAAATAATGGCCCACCCAAATCATTCGCCTCTTCGCCATTGGTCAAAATACGCACCGCTACGCCTCGATCCAAGGCTGCATGCAAGCGTTTTAACAAAGAATTTTGTGGAATGAAATACGGCGTTTCAATCACCAGGCTGGTTTCTGCATGATCAATCATCTCTTCATAAAAAATATTCGCTTCATACACACCCCGTGTAAAAAACGCATTCGGTTCATTTTCCAGCACACGCATGGTAATCGGCTCATGCTCGCCACTGGTCGACAATGCCGGATAATAACGACACCCTACTTTTGAGCCATTGGCACAGGTGATGGTTAATCCCGTGTCTGAGTGCGTATTAAAATCCTGAATAAAGTCATCCACCAGCGCTATAATCGCCGGGCCGCGCAGAAAAATATCGGTATCTCGCCACAGGTTTGTGAAATCCGCATACGGCGCATCGTCTAAGTCCGCAAAATAACTATCACCGATATTGCGCCCACCAATCACCGCCTCTAACCCATATTGTTGGCTATCCACAATCAACGATTTTTTATGCGGGCCAATCACCAATTGAGACAATGGCGCAATGGTTTTTTTCGCAAAATAAGGATGTGTTCTGACCCCCATGGCTTTTAAGGCGGTAATAATCCGGTTGGAAGAAGTCGCCGCTTGCACCAGCGGGCTATAGATCAAATTCACCTCCACCCCTTCCAGAGAGGCTTTTTCCCCCAGTAGGGTCGCGGTCGCCACACCGGTTTCATTATCTTCGATCAATAATGTATAAAGGTGCACATGGTCTTGTGCTTGCTTGATCAACCTTTCTCTTAAATGATACGACTGCCGCGCCTCAGGAATAATCTCAATCTCATTGCCCGGAATCCGCACAGACTGTGTTAATTTATCAATTTTTGCTTGAAAAGCCTCCCCCTGCGGCCCTTTATACCAATGTTCACACGTCGGCAAGGCTGCCCATGATTGGGCGGGTAACATCAAAAACAAACTCAATAATATTTTTTTCATGATGACTCCGTTAGGGTTCTTGTCGAACAAATGCTTGCATGAGGGCGGCTAAAGCTTCTTTCTTTTCCGCTAAGGTTAACTGACTGTCGCCCTTAACCTCGTCAACATTGGCTTTAAAGGCCACAATGCTTTCCCTAATGCGTGCTTGCTGTGCCAGATCTTCTGCGGTTTGCTCGGGAATCACCGCGCCCTCACCCCACAAAGCCTGTGCAAATTCTGCCACCCGCTTGTCTTTCATTTCCAACGATAAACTGGGGTCAGCCATCCATTCATTACGCGCTTGGCGGAATTTTTGCTGCGCATCTTCAGGGCTTAATTGTAATTTGGCCAATGCCGCTTCTGCTTGTTCAGGATCAGACAAGTCAAAATTTTGCGCCGATGGCGTCTCCTTCAAAGCCGCCACTGTTGTGTCTTTGGCTGCACTATTGTCCGCCGTCACCGGCTTTGTTGGCGTCTGTTTCGATGCTTCCATCGAGAAAAAAATAACCGCCACACCGATAAAAAATGCAACAGCGAATAACACAATTTTTGGATTAAACATAACCTACCTCCCCTTTCGACTGAGTATAGCAGCCTCAAATACATGTCTCTGATTGCATACATCTGATGCAGAGAAATTTTGTCCCCCTCGCGTTTAGATCCGTCTATACTTGGGTCATCTATTTTAATTCTTGTTTAATCTTTGAAGGAAGCATCTGGTTTTATGGACGCGAAAGAACTCTTACAGCTCTTAAAAGAAGAGATCAAATCCAACCGACTGGTACTCCCAACCTTACCAGAGGTTGCATTACGCGTACGAGATGCGGTTGAAAGCAAACATGCCACCTCAGAAAAAATCGCGGATATTGTGGCAACCGATGCGGCGTTATCTGCCCGCTTGATGCAGGTCGCTAACTCGCCATTATATCGCGGCCGAGTCATGATTGAAGACATCAAAATGGCGGTCACCCGCTTAGGCAATGCTTTAGTCCGAAACTTAGTCACCAGCATTGTGATGCAACAGATGTTTCAAGCAACCTCGCAAGCGTTAGATACGCGTATGCGTGATTTATGGCAGCACAGTGTACAAGTCGCGGCCATTGCCAGAGCGCTGGCCTCACAATACCGACATATCTTACCCGACCAAGCGATGTTAGCCGGGTTGGTACATGATATCGGGGCGTTGCCTATTTTGGTGAAAACCGAAGAAATTCCTGAGCTACTCGAAAATGAGAAACGCCTGGATAAAATCATCATGAAGCTGCACCCCATTATCGGCAAAATCATTATGAATTCATGGGGTTTCCCAGAGCACTTAATTGAAGTGGTGACGCAACACGAGAACTTACAATATGATGGCGGGCCGGAACCCACCCTCACCGATGTTGTGATTGTGGCCAATTTACAGGCCAAGATTGGTACGCCCCAAGAACCCAAAGACATTGATTGGGACGATATCCCAGCGTTTCGAAAGCTGGGATTACAATCCGAAATTTTGGTGATTGAAATGGATGGGATGGCAGAACAAGTTGAAGAAGTCGAACACATGTTCGAGCTTTAAGCTTGACCTTCCGCCCGCATATGTGGGAATAACAATACATCCCGAATCGAGGGTGAATCGGTCAACAGCATGACCAAGCGATCAATACCAATGCCCTCGCCTGCCGTCGGTGGCATCCCATATTCTAACGCACGCACATAATCCGCATCATAATGCATGGCTTCATCGTCACCCGCGTCTTTTTCCTCAACCTGTTTTTGAAAGCGTGCGGCTTGATCTTCTGCATCATTCAATTCTGAAAAACCATTCGCCAACTCTCGGCCACCCACAAAAAATTCAAACCGATCCGTAATAAACGGATTATCATCATTGCGACGCGCCAACGGTGATACTTCAGCCGGGTATTCTGTGATAAACGTGGGTTGTTTTAACGTGTGCTCAACGGTTTTTTCAAAAATTTCGATCTGCATTTTACCCAGACCATAAGTCTCTTTAACTGGCAAATGCAGTTGCGCCATTTTGGCTTTGAGTGCCGCTTCATCGTGTAAGTCCGCCACACTCAAATCTTCATTCATGCTTAAAATGGCATCCACCACACTAATGCGTGCAAATGGTTTGGAAAAATCATACGTTTCACCCTGATACACGACGGTTTCTTGGCCTAAAATCTGTTTCAACATACCGCGTAATAACGCTTCTGTTCGATTCATTAAGATATGATAGTCCGCATAGGCTTCATAAAACTCCAGCATGGTAAATTCTGGGTTATGCCGTGTTGACAAACCTTCATTCCGAAAGCTCCGGTTAATTTCATACACACTTTCAAAGCCCCCAACCACCAAACGCTTCAAATACAATTCAGGCGCAATTCTGAGATACAATTCCATGTCTAACGCATTGTGCTTGGTCACAAACGGTCTGGCCGTCGCGCCACCTGGAATCACATGCATCATCGGCGTTTCCACTTCCATGAAACCGGCTTCATTCAGATACGTGCGAATATACGCGATCACCTGTGCGCGGACTTTGAACACATCCCGCGAACTTTCGCTCATGATCAAATCCACATAACGCTGCCGATACCGGGTTTCTTGATCTTTCAAACCTTGCCATTTTTCTGGTAACGGCCGCAACGATTTGGTCAGTAACGTGACTTGCGCCGCCCGCACACTCAATTCGGCTTTCTGGGTTTTAAACATAACCCCTTCAACCGCGATGATATCCCCGATATCCCACTTTTTAAACGCTTGATACACCCCTTCGGGTAAAACATCACGCTGTAAAAACAGTTGGATCTGACCGGACATATCCTGAATGTGCACAAAGCTGTTTTTACCCATCACACGTTTTAACATGATGCGACCGGCCACTTTCACCTGGCGTTCTTCGGCAGCCAGCGCGTCTCCATCCATGTCGTCATACGCATCGTGCAATTGTTTGGCTAACGCATCACGCCGAAACTGATTTGGGAAGGCAATGCCTTGTTCGCGTAAGGCTTGCAGTTTTTCACGGCGCAGAGCAATGAGTTTATTTTCATCCGACATACTATTTTCCAATCGTAAAATTATAACCCGCTTTTCAAGCTGGCTTCCATGAACATATCCAAGCCACCATCCAGTACGGCTTGCGTATTGCCCGTTTCTACTGACGTCCTTAAATCTTTAATCCGGGACTGATCCAACACATACGAGCGAATTTGACTGCCCCAACCAATATCGGCTTTGGTGTCTTCCAGCGCTTGCTGATCCTCCATCCGCTGTTTCAACTCAAGCTCGTATAACTTCGCTTTGAGTTGTTTCATGGCGGTGGCTTTGTTTTTGTGTTGTGAGCGATCATTTTGGCATTGCACCACTTGATTGGTCGGCAAATGCGTAATACGCACGGCAGATTCAGTCCGGTTCACGTGTTGCCCGCCTGCCCCACTGGCGCGATACACATCAATGCGCAAATCCGAAGGATCAATCTCGATATCAATGTCGTCATCCACTTCTGGTGAGACAAACACAGAGGCAAAAGAGGTATGTCGGCGACTGCCTGAATCAAACGGTGACTTTCGGACCAAGCGATGCACCCCCGTTTCTGTGCGCAACCACCCAAACGCATAGTCACCACTCATCATTAAGGTCGCACTTTTTAGGCCTGCGACCTCACCGGGCTGCTCATCAATCACTTCCACCACAAATTGGTGCTGCTCACCCCAACGCAAATACATCCGCATTAGCATGGCCGCCCAATCTTGGGCTTCGGTGCCGCCAGAACCGGATTGAATGTCCACAAAGGCATTATGTGCATCCATCTCGCCGGAAAACATACGCCGAAACTCCAGCTTTTCCAGCGCCGCCTCCAGTTCACACAAATCCGCTTCAACGCCCGATACGGTTTCTTGATCCGCTTCTTCTACGGCCAACTCAAGCAAATCACGCGCATCCGAAAGCCCCCCGAAGAGATCATCAATCACGATCACAATCGCTTCTAGTTTTGCACGCTTTTGGCCCAAGGCTTGGGCGTGTTCTGGATCACTCCAAATAGCGGGGTCTTCTAGCTCTCTTAAAACTTCTTCAAAGTCTTCTTTCTTTTGGTCATAGTCAAAGATACCCCCGAATGCTATTGGCGCGCTCAGATAAGGTGGCTATTTTTTGGGTGATGGGGTTCACTTCCATTTGTCGATCCCCCGACTGTCTGTGAAAATAAGGGCGCTAGTCTAACGCAACCTTGACTTGATTGAAATACGTGTCAGTTTGTATTAAGCCTCATCCGGGCGTCGCACGCGTAATGGCAACGCAACATGGAATGTCGCGCCCCCATGCGCATTATTTTCTGCCCACACCAGGCCACAATGCTGCTCGACAATGCGTTTGGTAATGGCCAAACCGAGCCCGGTGCCACCGGCATTGGTTTTGGTTTTACTGCTTTGCACAAATTCATCGAATACGGATAACAATTCGGCGCTTGGAATCCCCACACCTTGGTCAGAAATGGACAATAACATGACTTCTCGGTCATCCGATAATGGCGCTAACACCGGCTCATTCTGGGTTTTCTGTAAGCGTAATTGAAATAAGATACGGGTATTTTTAAGCGTATACTGAATCGCATTGGCCACAATATTGTTAACCACTTGGCGCATGCGATCTATGTCCAAATCGATTGGTGGCAAACTTTCCTGAACCTCCGTTTCCACCGTCAACTGTTTTTCTTCCAACAACGCTTGATGCTGAAAAATGACCACATCAACCAAACTGACCAAATCCTGCTGCGTAAAATTGAACGCCATTTTATCGGCTTCCAATTTGGACAAATCCAATAAATCATTCAGCAGTAACAATAAACGCTCGCCACTGCTGTTAATATTGCGGAAGTAACGTACCAGTTTTTCTTTACTCACTGTACCAATTTTGGTCACACCAAAATTAGAAAAACTTAAAATACCATGCAAGGGGGTGCGCAACTCATGTGACATATTCGCCAAAAATTCTGATTTTGCCGCATTCGCACGTTCAGCTTCATCTCTCGCATCCACCAGCGCAAGCTCTGCAATTTTGCGTGCCGTGACATCGGACATCAATAATAAGCGGTCTTCTTCCATAAAAATTT
>Ga0256847_1000700_pt1 | contig 19884 bp, 12 predicted proteins | sample TeddybearmetaG_FD_189099 | JGI IMG/M metagenome (GOLD analysis project Ga0256847, IMG submission 189099) | Hydrothermal vent microbial communities from East Pacific Rise, Pacific Ocean - Teddybear | ecosystem: Environmental > Aquatic > Marine > Hydrothermal vents | place: Pacific Ocean: East... | reverse complement strand
GACTAAAAGAATTGAATAATTTCTCCTGATATACTTTCTTGCCTTGCATACAACAAGTTACAAAATAGCTATATCTTTAACAAGGTTTGTGCAACAGGTACCGGTGTTACCTACAGTTAATTCAATCATGTGTTTTAGTATTTAACCAGTTTTAGACTTATAATTTTATTTTGAGTCGTTATAAACGTAATAAGATACAAACCATTTTGAAAATTAGAAATATTAATTTCACTATCCATAAGAGCTTCATGTTTCACCAGTCTTCCCATCGAATCGAATATTTTTATTTCCTTAATGTCTTGACTATTATAAATTCTTAGAATTTCTTTTGCTGGATTAGGATATATAACAATTCTATTAGCATCAGTTATATCTTCAATTGATAGAACGAGATCACTTAAGTCAAAAACTTTGGCATACCCTTCTTCTGTTCCGCTTTGTGAATAAATGTAAGTGAGAGCACCAATTACGACTGTATCACCATCTGGTGAAATACTTATTGATCCTCCAAATTCGTCAAGAACTAAATCACCTCCTATGTCATCTCCTAGTTGAACCCAATTTGAATTATAGAATTCATACAATTTGACCAATCCAGGTCTGTTTCCATTTTGATCATTGGACGGCGAGCCGATGGCTAAACGATTTCCATCGTCAGATAATGACACCATTCTTCCAAATCTATCACCTGGAATATCTCCATGCAAAGTAGCACCAGTTTGAATCCAGCTAGCTCCGTCAAAATCATAAACTTTAACATATCCCATTCTTGTAATAGTTTCATTCGCTCCAATGGCGATTCTGTTGCCAACATTTGAAAGTGAAATTCTTATACCAAAATTATCTTGCCCTTCTTCACCTATTAAATCTCCTCCTACTTGTATCCAATTGATTCCATCATATTCATATATTCTAACCAAGCCTGAACCTTGTCCGGTGCTTGGAACAAATTGATTTGAACCAACAGCTACAAAGTTACCGTCATAAGAGATTGCAACTGATTCTGCAAAATGAAACTGATCATTATCTCCATCTATATCTTCGCCTAATTGAACCCAATCAATTCCATTATACTCAAACACTCTTGCATTGCCTCGAGAGCTATTATTGAATTTAGCTCCAACGATCAATCTATCACCAGAAGAAGATAAAGAAATCCTTGATCCAAAAAAGTCATTGTTACTTTCCCCGATTAAATCACTTCCAATTTGATCCCAGTCAATTCCATTGAATTCAAATATTCGAACTTTTCCGAAATCAGGAAAACCGCCAACATTAATAACTGCTCCAACAGCTACTCTATTTCCGTTGGCTGATAATGCTACTGGGTAAATTGAAATTTCATTCGGGTATTCAGTCGGGATGTCGTTTCCAACCTGTTCCCAAGCGGAGCCGTTGTAGTTAAATACTCTAAAACCCCAGTCTGTCTTACCATATGCGCCAATCGCAACAGAACTTCCATCAAAAGAAGAAGAGACAGAATATGCGAAAGAAGCGAAAGATTCTTGAACCTCAATATTTTGACCTAGCTGGGTCTGACCTTTTGAAACTAAGGAACTCAAGAGTATCAAAAACATCAAAATTTCTAAGTTTAATTTTTTGTTCATGTCTCTAATTTAATTGTAGGTAACTTGTTATATGCTCTACTTTATAGCGTTTATCCGGTAACCTAATACTGGATAAGAATAGTTTTAGGTGAATCATATACGGGGGAGAAACCCAAATATAATCATTTCCAAAAAGAAAACCCCCTTCCCTACCAAAGTTAGCAGAGAAGAGGGTTTTGAGTATTTATTATTCGCAATTCCATCATAATGATGATGACCATAAAATCCAAGGTGTTGCAAGAAGGAAGATTATTGTATTCAAAACTGTAACGATGGCGCCTTGTTTATATATATCCTTGGATGATAAATAGCCACTTCCAGCATATAAAACATTGGAACTGGAAGCTTGTGGAGTAATGACTGCAAAATAATTAGTGGCGAAAGATAGCATAAAAGCCATGAGTGCAGCTGGTACCTGAGCATTTACACCCACTTGTAAAAAAACAGCATATAAAGCGAGTAATTGTGCTGTTTGACTCACAAAAAGATAGTGAATCACAACATATAACACCGTTAAGAAGATATATACCGTAACCCAGTTATAATCACTGATGTGGACGGTTAATTGAGCACCTAAAGTTTTCATAAAACCCAATTCATTCAATGCAGTGCTCAACGTATATAAAATGGCAAACCATACATATGTTTCGAGTGCATCTCCACTACCTTGGCGAATATCATTAAGTGTGTACACATTCGTCAGCATTAGTATCGATAACCCAAGAAAGGCAACAATTGCTAAGTTTATGTTCAAAAGGGAGGAAAAAGCCCAAAGAAGGATCATTCCAAAAAATGTAATGCCCATAATCCATTCTTGCCTACTCATAGGGCCCATTTCATGCAGCGCACTTTTAGCCATTTTGGGGGCTTCTGGAGTGTGTTTAATTTCTGGCGGAAAGAGTTTATACAACACATAGGGTATTGCAATTAGCGCAATTAAACAAGGTACAGAAGCCACAAAGAACCAATTTCCAAAATTCATGTTTACTCCAAATTGAGCAGCAATTCCAGCACCCACTGGGTTAGCGGCCATTCCAGTAAACCATAGTGCTGAACTTATCGTGAATCCAGATATGGCAGTCATCATAAGATAGCTTCCAGTTTTCTTTCTACTTTCTGGTGTAGGTTGGGATCCAGTATCTAAGGATAATGCATGGACAATGGGATAAAGAATTCCCGATCTTGCCGTATTACTTGGGATAGAAGGTCCAAGGAGTGCATCTGTGGCAACAATACAATACCCCAAATTTAAGGTAGACGTTCCAAATCGGCGAATTAGTAAAAAGGCGATTCGTCGTCCCAATCCTGACTTATTGACTCCTTTTGCGACTAAAAATGCGGCTAAAATAAGTAGTATAAAGCTCTCTGAGAATCCTGAAAAAGCTTGTTCAGGAGTAAGAACTCTTAAAATGACTACCGCTACCAATGCGAGAACAGACGCAAGAAAAATAGACAAGGCATCTATTAAAACTCCAATGATGGCTGTAATAAAAATGGCGAACAAATGCCAAGCATCCGGTGTCAAATCCCAAGGAATGGGAAGATGCCAAATGATTATGCCAAATACGAGAGTGATAATTCTTTTTATCCAACGTAATTTCTGGGAGTTATGTGATAGTCCTTTTACTTCAGTTGAGCTCATTTGATCAAATTCAAATTATTAATTAACTGGCTTATTATTTCATTTCAATTTCCCCATTCATTGAAATAATTATTTTCCTTCTTTTAATCTTCTACTCAGTGTTAATGTCACAGACATGTCCCTTTTATAGAGGCTTATTTGATGGCCTACAACTCGTTAAATACTCTATTCTATCAAGTTTATCCGGCAACTAAACAGGGGTAAGAATAACTTTGTTTACTAATATACGAGGATAGCCTACCAAATATAGCCAAATCTAAAAAGAAACCCCCTTCCCTACCAAAATTGGTCGAGAAGAGGGTTTACCATCTATTATTTAGAATTATCGCTTAAACAATATTCTTATTTTCTGTACTTCACCATCAACGATGATTTTCAAGAAGTAAAATCCTCTGTTTAAATCGCTCACGTCATAACTCACAATCTGCTGTCCAGAATTTAATGATTCCTGAGCTTCAAATACTACATTTCCATGGAAGTTGTAAATTTTAAAGTCGACCAAACCGGGAATATTCGATGTTAAGCGCACATTCAATTGATCTCTCACTGGATTAGGCATTACTCGCACGTTAGAAACAAATACCCTATTGGATTCTGCACAAGAACCAAGTGTATCTCCATGGTTTAAATGCGCTTGTACCGCATTTTGAGAAATACAAATGGTCCGTCCATTATGACAAACCTGAACTTTTGGATTATTTGGGTTACCACAGGTAACATCTATAACTGTTACCTCAATAGTAGCCGTTTCAGTACATCCATTGGCGTCTGTTATGGTTACTGTGTACGAAGTAGTTTCTTCAGGGCAAACCTCAATGGAAGCCGTGGTAGCGCCTGTATCCCAATCATAGAAATACGGAGCCGTCCCTCCTATTACACTGCTCACTTCCAAAGTAGTACACTCCGAAGGTCCATAACCAAAGAAAACCGTAGTGTCTTCCGAAGCAACAAATTCGATAGGATCTGGCGCTTCAATCAAGACCATATCCATTTGAGTACTTCCCAAAGCATCGGTTGCCGTCACATCGTAGCTTCCTGCACCTAGATTAGTTGCGGTGGCCGTTGTCTGTCCGTCGCTCCATAGATAGGTATAAGGCGTAATTCCTCCTGAAACGGTAATGGTAGCTGTTCCATCGTCAACTCCATTACAAGTTGCGTCAGTAGCGGTAACACCCACCAATTCGAAGGCTTTCATCTGCAAGCTCGCTGAAACTGGAAAGTGATCTGAGGCCGTTTCAGTATAGGTATTGTCATAAAATTCATAATGAACACGAACGGATTGGTCGATATAGTTGTCATCCAATTCGTCTGTAATGGCGATATGATCGATCATATTTTCTCTGAAAACAAAAGATCTAAATCCGCCGTCGCTCAATGCACGCGATACAATCGTATAATTAATGGTATCGTCTGAGTACTCTTCATAACTGGTAATGGTAGAAGGAATATCCGCCACAGTTTCATCGACATCGTCATTATAATCTCCTAAAAGAATCAAATTAACGTTGGAAAATTGAGCATCCAAAGAATCTTTCAAGACCTCAACATCATATTTCCGCATATCGTATCTATTCTGGGCAGCTGTGCTTCCATTTGCTCTGGCGTGCAGTGCTACAAAATTATAGGGCTCTGTTTCCCCACCAATAACAACATCTGCCGTCAATAAAAATGGAAGTCTTCCAGTAGCATAAAAACGATCGGTGGTGCTTGGATACCCTACCAAAGCAGAATCATCGCCACCATTATACAATGGGTGAATAGATGCCAATAGTACTTTCGTACTCACATTTGTTACCGTGGTCGTGTTATAAATGAAGCCAACTTTTTGCTTCACACCTGGATCGTTTGGTCTGGAAACCGCTGTTGAAAGCACAAAATCATAGCCCGGCAATTCGTTCACCATGGCTTCAAATAAAACATCGTCTGAAATCTCCTGAACCGCATAAATATCAGCATTCAGTTCCATGATAATCGCTTTGGCGGCATCCTTCTGAATGGCATCAGAATTTGGATCGCCCGCTGGTGGAGAATTCGACTCATCACCAAACCACTCGATGTTCCAAGTAACCACGTCTAATGTTTGCTCCTTCGGAACTACAATCGGTGGCGCTGGCGGCACGTATGGTCCTGCACAAGACATATCGGCTGCACTTCTTGGCAGCAATTGGAAAATCTCAAAGAATCTACCAACGACACCAATTATTTCTGGACACGTTTCTGGTTGTCCAAGACCTACTATCTCAGCAACGTCATTATCTATTCTAATTTCTCCTGGACCACTAAGGTCAGTTAATATATAGTTTGAATTTCCGAAGAGAATATCACCAGGAGTTGGAAAAGTAACAGCGGCAACTCGCACCAACTCGGCCGGATGACTGGCCAATTCAGCTAACGTAATTGTCAAAGGTGTTATTGGTACATTAGGAAGTCCATTATTTTCTACGGAAGAAACCGCGCTTATCTGAACTTGATCGTTAAATGCACTTCGAGTACCTGTCACGGTGATAGAATCGCCAATGGCGAATAGGCCATCACCGTGGACAATTTGATCAAAAATCGCTATCCCCGCAGTACTATCCTGCAAGTAAGCCGACCCAGAAAATTGATCCGAAACAGTCAATACTCCGCTTATGGTCACTAATTCACTCAAAGCCGCATTTCTGGCATCTAAGATAGAAATTGGGGCTGGCGGTGGTATAATAGCTCCGTTTTCAGTTCCTGGCGTTGGAGTGGCTTGCGTATAGGTAGCTGTATTTCTTGCTCCCCCCTGACCATTGGGAATACGTTGGTTAGAATCTCCATCTTTATTTCCCATCCCGGCTTCATCAACTTGGCCCTGTCCTGCATTCAACAAAATAAGTAAACCAGCATCATCTGCATCTGAGGTGTCATAGACTAAAGCATCAACGAGCCCAGCGGTAGTAACTGCAGTTCCATTCGGGAAACTCGTGGCATCACCTTCGTACAATCCCGCAGCGTCTGCTCCGTTTTGAAAACTGTTGCTTCCCACAACTACATCCACATTGGCCACAGCAGCGTTACCAATTACAAAGTATCCTTCGGCATTAGTGGTAAATCCGTCGAGGTCGAATGCGTTATAACTGGTATCACCATTTCCATTATAAAGTACAATTACAAACCCAGACAAAGAGGTATTACCAGTGCCACCGTCATACAACTCTATAAATTCTAAGGTGTCGGTTCCCGCGGTATCTGCGTCCAATTCATTTATAATTAAGGTAACTGGAACAACAGCATTAGTATTGGAAGCGCCTGGCGTTGGTATGGCCTGAACATAGGTGGACGTATTCCTTGCGCCACCCGATCCATTGGCAAACCGCTGATTAGAATGTGCATCTTTATCTCCAGCACCGTCTTCATTTACTTGAGGCTCACCAGCATTTAGCAAGGGCAGTAAATCAGGGTCGTCACTATCATTGGTGTCGTATACAATGGCATCTAATAAATTGGAAGTTGTCACTGCCGTTCCGCTTGGAAAATCTGTACTATCTCCAGTATAAAGTCCGACCGCATCGGCTCCGTTTTGCAATCCGTTGCTTGAGAAAATTACTGACACATTAGGTACGGCGGCATTGCCAATCACAAAATAACCTTGTGCGTTGGTGGTCTGACCATCCAAATCGTAGGAGGCATAGCTTAAATTGTTTGAACCATTATAGAATACTAAAACCATTCCGTCTAGCGCTGTATTTCCAACGCCGCCATCGTAAAGTTCTACGAATTCCATCGTGTCAGTTCCTGCAGTATCGGCATCCAATTCATTGATAATAACTTCTGCCACTGGTGCAGGAGCCATATTTATGGCACCCGGTGTTGGCTCTAATTGAGCATAAGTAGCCGTGTTTCTTGCTCCCCCGTCTCCATTAGGAATACGTTGAGAAGAATGTGCGTCTTTGTCTCCTGCCCCATCTTCATTTACTTGTGACTCGCCAGCATTCAGTAAAACTAATAATTCAGGATCATCACTATCATTGGTGTCGTAGACCAGTGCGTCTTCCAAATTGACAGTCGTCACGGCCGATCCGTTCGGGAAATCCGATCCGTCTCCAGTATACAAGGCAGCGGCATCAGCTCCATTTTGCAGGCCGTTACTTGGAATTACTATACCAACATTGGCAACGGCGGCATTTCCAATAACGAAATAACCGTCGGCATTAGTAGTTTGTCCGTCCAAATCGTGTGCGGCATAACTCAAGTTGTTTGAACCGTTAAAAAGGACTAAAACAAGTCCGTCCAAGGCACTGTTTCCAATTCCGCCGTCATAGATTTCAACAAACTCTAAGGTATCCGTACCTGCTGTGTCTGCATCCAATTCGTTGATGATAAACACCGGGGTGCTTAATGGATCAAAATTTACTGCTCCAGGGCTGGGCAATAATTGTGCATAGGTCGCTGTATTTCTTGCTCCTCCAGTGCCATTTGGGATCCGCTGGGAAGAGTGCGCATCCTTATCTCCTCCGCCATCTTCATTTACTTGTGATTGGCCCGCATTTAATAAAACCAGTAAATCTGGATCGTCACTATCGTTGGTGTCATATACCAAAGCATCTTCTAAATTGGTTAAAGACACGGCAGATCCATTTGGAAAATCGGTTCCGTCGGCAGTATAAAGTGCCACGGCATCCGCTCCATTTTGCAATCCATTACTTGGAATCACAATAGAAACGTTTGCAACGGCAGCATTACCAATGACAAAGTAACCATCGGCATTCGTAGTTTGACCGTCCAAATCGTAGGAGGCGTAGCTTAAATTATTAGATCCATTATAAAATACGAGAACTAAGCCGTCTAAGGCCATATTCCCTACTCCGCCGTCGTATAGTTCGACAAACTCAAGGGTGTCGGTACCTGCGGTGTCGGCATCCAATTCGTTAATTACTACATTGGTTGCGCATGCACTAGATGATGGTAATGTTGCCACTGTAACGTTGTTTGTCGTCAAGTCTGACAAATTAAAGGTGATTGCATTACCGTATCCGATGGTCAGCAGCAGCATTAAAAACGTAGATAACAGTAGTCTTTTTGATGGGTAAGTGTGTTTCATTTCATATTCGTTTTAGATTAGTTTACTAGGGGACAAACTACTGGGGAGTAGTGAAATTCAATTCACCTTAAAGTTAAGTTTGCATGAACAAATAACTTCCGTAGCAACATAAATTCTGAACCAATAAAGGCTATCAGCTTTTGTTTTCTAGGGAGTTCTAATTCAATACAAAAAATAGTAAAAAAAATTAGAAACTCACTCAAATTTTATGACAAATAAATGAAGTGTTGAGAATAATGTTTTGAATACGCAGGAAACTCCTAGTTTTAGGTGGCTTGAGAATTTTATAAACAAACTAACCTATACCCTGCATGGTTAGCAAAGTAGTAACCCAAACGATAACGGAAGAGAAGAATATACCAATAACGTTCGCCGCGAAGGCCTTTTTTCTTTCAATTTTGAACAAATAAGTAGCAATACTGCCGGCATAGACACCTGTTCCAGGAAGTGGGATCATTACAAAGAAAATAAGACCCCAAAAACCATATTTCTGAATTTTATCTGCAGAACCTGTTTTTGCTCTTCGGGCAATCCAAAGCGCCGCTTTTTTGTACCAGTTCCACCGCAGTAAGTAATGATTTACCCGATCCAAAAAGAACATCATTATGGGGAAAACCAACACATTTGCGGCAAATGCGATTACGAACACCAAGTAAATATTGAGGTCATTAAGCATTCCAAACGGTATCCCCACCTTAGCCTCGCCAAAGGGAGAAATACTCCATAAAATAGTTATCAGAATGTCTACTAACACTGGTTCTCATTTATTATATGCAAAGCTAAGGCTCTAATTGAACTGAAGCCTTATTTCTAGTCATAAAAATAAATAAATAACTTCAATTGCGTTCAAAGGTTAAGACGTATTTGTTTTGCTTTCGTTACAATGGCTTCACTATAGTTGATCCAATTTCTTTACTAGGGGTAACACCAATTTATTTAGAATTTCACAGTGCACCATACGCAAAAACATTCATTATCAATGACTTACGAATAAATTGCTGTAAAAGATCTATTAACTTCAACTGGGCTCCGCAGATGATACAAGAAAACGTTTTCAAATTTTAACATGAATTTAAGGGTGTTGAACTGTAACGAAAGGAAAAATTGGTGGTCTTTACTACATCAATCAACCATTAATAGATGAAAACTAACCTTTCGTTCCTTATTGCTATCCTTTTTTTATTCAACCTTTCTGCGCAGGAAAAGAAATCACTTCAAATTGTTAGAACCGAATCAGCTCCCAAAATTGACGGAGTGTTTGACGAGCCTATCTGGGCCACTGCACAAGAGGCCAAGGATTTTACTCAATTTAGACCGACAGCTGGCGTAAAAGATACTGAGGCTAACAGGACCATCGTGAAAATGACGTATGACGATCAGGCAATTTACGTTGCTGCCTACCTTTATGACGACCCTGCTTTAATCTCCAAACAACTTTCCAGCAGAGATAATTTTGGCCAATCCGACTTTTTCGGTTTTGTTTTGAACCCAAACAATGACGCGCAAAACGATACCGAATTTTTCGTATTCGCATCGGGAACTCAGGCAGATGCTATTGCAAACCCTTCAATTGGAGAAGATTTTGGGTGGAACGCTGTTTGGAGTAGTGCTGTAAAAATAAATGACGACGGTTGGGCTGTGGAAATCAAAATTCCATATCGATGTTTACGATTTGACAATAACAATCTTGAAACTTGGGGTGTTCAATTTCACAGACGTTTTAGAAGAGATGAGTCGCAGTATACTTGGAATCCTATAGATATTACCAAAGGAAATATTGGTTTATATCACGGGGAAATAAAAGGTTTGGAAAATCTTGAGCCACCAGTTCGGCTTGCATTTTACCCATTCGTATCAACGGTTCAACAAAGTTTTGACGGTGAGCATGAATCCAGTTTTAACGCGGGACTAGATGTGAAATATGGAATTACCGAGAATTTCACCTTGGACGCTACTTTGATTCCAGATTTTAGTCAGGCGGCCTTTGATAATGTTTCACTAAACCTGGGGCCTTTTGAGCAGACCTTTTCCGAACAACGACAATTCTTTACCGAAGGAGTAGATCTCTTTAATAAGGGTAATTTATTCTTTTCTCGTAGAATTGGTAATGCTCCTAGCACAGAAGCTACTCTTAGTGAGAATGAAGAAGTAATAGATGCTCCCGAAACGGTAAAAGTTCTAAATGCTGTAAAAATATCGGGGCGTACAAAAAATGGCCTTGGAATCGGGATTTTTAATTCCATCACTGAAAGCGCTAGTGCTACGATACAAAACACGGTAACTGGTGAAACACGAAAAGAAGAAGTGGAGCCTTTTACCAGTTATAATATTCTGGTCGTGGACCAACAATTTAATGGGAATTCCTCGATTGGACTTATCAATACCAATACGTTTAGAACTGGATCATTTAGAGATGCAAACGTTACTGGGCTGATTTCCAATATTATGAACAAACGAAACACCTATAATATTCGAGGAAACATTAAAATGAGTAATGTCCATTTGGAAAGTGGTACCGAAACTGGCTTCAGTACGTTCTTTTTTATTCGCAAGGCACATGGTAATTTTCGATATAGCTTTGATCATAGTTATGCCGACACCAAATATGACATTAATGATCTTGGGTTACAATTTCGGAATAACTTCAACAATTTTGGTGTGGATGCAAGCTATCGGATCTTCGAACCTACCGAAAAATGGAATCGATATTTTATAGGTACTTATATCAATTATACCAATCTAGCCGACCCAAGTACCTTTACAGGGTTTGGTTTGGGAGGTAATTTTAATGGAACCACTAAGAAGCTGCATAGCATGGGCTTTAATTTAAATTTGCGCCCTGGAAAACAATACGACTACTTTGAGCCAAGAAAGGATGGAAGTTTTTTTATCACTAAAAATAGTGTCAACACCAATGCCTGGTTCGAATCAAATGGTAATAAAAGAGTCTCGGTAAATTTTTATGTAGGAGCGGAGACCTTTTTAGATGAAGAACGAGACTATGCTAATTATTGGTTTGGTGTTAGGCCCAGATTTAGGTTTAATGATAAATTCTCTCTCTCCTATTCCTTTGATCGCGAATACTACACGGGTGACCGAGGGTATACGACACAAGTTGATGACGATGTAATTTTTGGAGACCGACAACGAGTTGAAATTGAACAGAGAATTAGCGCAAATTTCAATTTCAATCCTTACAATACGTTAGCATTGAGTCTTCGGAATTTCTGGGCAACCGTCAAGTATGACCGCGAGTTGTTCTCACTTCAAGAGGATGGGTATGTGACCAACACAACCGGCTATACTACGGAAACCATTCCTGATAATCCAGACATTAATTTTAGCACCTGGAATTTCGACCTTAGCTATTCCTGGCAATTTGCTCCTGGTAGTTTTATCACTGCATTGTATCGAAATCAACTATTCAATTTCAATATGGCTGCGCGTGATTCTTATTTTGATAGCATTGACACCTTGTTTCAACAACCCATTACTCATACGTTCTCTTTAAAGATTCAATACTTTCTGGACTACAATCAGATTCCTGCGCTTTTCAAAAAGAGAAACAAAAGAACTGGAAAGGTTTCAGCATTATAAAACTTTAAAAGAGGTAACCTAGGGATTATTTTATTCTGAATATTTAGTCACAATGGCGTCTACACAATTAATTCCGTCAATGGCCGCAGAAATAATACCTCCCGCATAACCTGCTCCTTCTCCACAGGGATATAAGCCCTGAACGTCAACATGTTCCAAGGTTTCAACATTCCTCGGAATGGATACCGGTGAAGAGGTTCTACTCTCCGGAGCATGCAAAATGGCCTTGTTGGTGTAGTAGCCTTTCATCTTTCTTCCGAAGCTTATAAAAGCCTTTCGCAATCGCTTAGCGATTAACGGTGGCAATACGGTATTTAAATCGACCGAAACAATGCCTGGCTGATACGAAGTCTTCGGAAAATCTGTCGACACCTTCCCTTCTACAAAATCTATCATTCGCTGGGCGGGAACGTGCTGTGTTTTTCCTGCTGCTTCCCAACAATCATGCTCTACTTTTTTCTGAAAATCAAGGCAAACGAAGGGGTCGTTGGGAACAAAATTTGGAAGATCCTCCGGTGCCACACTTACAACTATACCCGAATTTGCATAGGGGTTATTTCGTTTGCTTGGGCTCCACCCATTCGTTACCACTTCGTCTTGGGCTGTTGCACAAGGGGCGATTATCCCGCCAGGGCACATACAGAAGGAATACACTCCCATACCGTCTACTTGGTCCACCAAAGCATAGCTCGCTGGTGGTAGATAAGGGTTTTCGGAATCTCCATGATACTGAATGGCATCAATGAGTTCTTGTTGGTGCTCAATACGAACGCCCAATGCGAAAGGCTTGGCTTCAATTTTTATTTGTCTATCATGCAACAAATAAAAAATATCACGCGCTGAATGGCCAGTGGCTAATATCACTTCATCAAAAGTGTGCCAGTCGTTGTCATTCATCTGAATGGATTCCACCTTACCATCTTTGACTAAAATATCGGTGAGCTTAGTATCAAAATGTACTTCTCCCCCAGCCTGCTCAATTGCTTCTCGCATGGTGGTAATAATCTTTGGAAGTTTATTCGTGCCAATATGGGGATGTGCGTCTACTAAAATATCTGGATCTGCTCCGAAATGGACAAACCACTCTAACGCCTTCAAAACATTACCTCGTTTTTTAGAGCGCGTATACAGTTTTCCATCTGAATAGGTTCCAGCACCACCTTCTCCAAAACAATAGTTGGATTCTGGGTTTACAATTTGTTCCTTATTTATAAGCGCCAAATCTCTTCGACGTGCTCGTACATCCTTACCACGCTCAAAAATTATTGGTTTTAGCCCTGCCTCAACCGCACGTAAGGCTGCGTATAAGCCCGCTGGTCCTGCTCCTATGATGGCAATTTTTTTTGCTTCTGAAACATCCTGTGACAAAAATGGTGGAATGTTAAGTATTTCTTCATCCTTCAACCAAAACTCTATCTGCAAATTTAGCTTTACAGGCGCACGCCTCGCATCGATGGAGCGTTTACGAATCCGCCAATCTCTAATATCACTCCTTCGCAATTTTGCCTTATCAAAGGCTAGGTCCAAAATATAATTTTCGTCCTTTTGTTTGTGCGGTAAAATAGAAATCTGTACTAATCTGCTCATCGAGGGGCAAAGATACTGGAAATAGGTTGTATCACGCTAAGGTTGTGGCTAGCAGAATATCCAAAATATTAGGGTTCACTTATTAATTATTTCCAATTTAAACTCGGTCATATATAAATCCCGACCACTATTTTAGCAAAATCATGTGAATCTGAATACGACTTAGGGTAAGAAAACCTAAATTGAATAACAATAAGTAATCAATTAATAAAAATAGAACTGCATTATGAAAAAAATTATTTTACCAATTATACTTTTAAGTGTTGGAATGGGCTTTGGTCAAACACCATGTGATAGTGGAATGGCTGGAAGCTTTCCTTGCGATGGATATGACCTTCAATCGCAAGTGACTATTAATGAAATGAGTGCTAACTCGGGTAACGACTCTTGGGGTTGGACCGATCCGCAAGATGGAAAAGAATATGCGATAATGGGCCTAAACAACGGTACAGCTTTCATTGATATATCGGATCCTACAACTCCCATATACCTAGGAAAACTACCTACTCATACTAGTAATAGCGAATGGCGAGATATGAAAACATTTAACAATTATGTATTTATTGTTGCTGAAGCAAGCAGTCATGGAATGCAAGTTTTCGACCTTACACGATTGCGCAATGTGGCCAATCCTCCTGAAACCTTTACTGAAGATGCCCATTACGATGGGTTTAGCAATTCCCATGATGTTGCGATTAATGAAGATACCGGTTTTGCCTATAGTCTTGGGGACAACACCTTTTCGGGTGGCGGGCATTTTATAGATATTAATGATCCTCTAAATCCTGTGGCAGCAGGTGGTTATTCTGCGGATGGGTATTGTCATGATGCACAAATTGTAACTTATAATGGCCCGGATACCGATTATACGGGGCGAGAAATATTTGTTGGAAGTAATGCCAATGAAGTAGTCATAGTAGACGTGACCGATAAATCGAATCCTGTGGGAATTTCAACTATATCTTACACCAATATAGGATACACCCACCAAGGATGGTTTACCGAAGATCAACAATATTTTATCACCACCGATGAAGCCGATGAAGTAGATTTTGGCTTCAACACTCGCTTGATCATCTTCGATTTTGAAGATTTAGATGACCCTCAGTTTCATTTCGATTTCTTCGGAACTACACCTGCCTCTGATCACAATGTATTTGTGAAAGATGACGTCGCCTATTTATCCAATTATCGCGGAGGAATGAGAGCATATGATGTTTCAGATATCGCTAATGAAAATATGACGGAAATCGGTTATTTTGATACTTGGCCGGCAGATAATAACGCCAGCGCATTTGTGGGAGACCCCGGTGCATGGGGTGTTTACCCATATTTTGAAAGTGGAAATATTGTGATTAGTAATTATTCAGATAATGGCGGATTCTTTTTGGTGAAAGATAATGAGTTGTCGGTAAATTCAGTGACGGCTGGTGTTTTTTCAGTGGCACCAAACCCTGCTACAGATTTTGTGGCGATTCGGTCTGAGGAAGAGGCTATTTCTAGTATTTCTATCTTTGACGTGAGCGGAAAACGTATCTATTCCGAAGAAAATGTGAATGCCCAAACCAAGGAGCTTTCTATCGCTTCCTTTTCTAAAGGCATGTACTTTGTAACCTTAAACAATCAGGTTACGGTAAAAATATTAAAACAATAATTACCCTTGGTTGGTTAATTTGCTTTAAAAGCTGCTATTTAATAATAGCAGCTTTTTTTATTCGCTATAACTGAAATCAATTTTTAATAAAGGATTTGACCGTTTTTGTATTTTCATTGGTCTGTACTTCTAGAAAATAGAACCCGGTTTTCAAGCCTGAAATATCCAAAACGTTTGTAAAATCATTCGAAAACTCAAAGGTCTCAATCCATCTCCCGAGCGCATCGGAAATACGTCCGGAAATAAAGGGAACATCTGCCACAACGTTAAGTTGCTCCTTTGCCGGATTAGGATACAATACTAGGTTTATAGTCTGATCAAAATCTGTGACACCTAAATTTGGCGAGAGCTTAACAACCCAGTAGTCGAAAAAACCATGATTGCCAGTAACATCACCATCGCTGGATCCCGTAGAGCCCATTAGCATAAAACCACCGTCGGGAGTTAACAGAATGCTCTCGGCAATGTCATCTGCACCTCCGCCTAGTGATTTTTGCCACAACAAATTCCCACTCGGATTTAACTTTACTACCCAAAAATCAGGACCACCAATGTTTCCGGTTACATCTCCATCTGAAGAACCAGAACGACCAGCCATCAAATAGCTTCCATCAGTATTTTGTCTTACACTACTCCCTTCATCGTTTAAACTTCCGCCTAAGATTTTTTGCCATTGCAGTGTTCCATTCTGTTCAATTTTGAATACCCAAAAGTCATAAAGACCATTGTTTCCACTTACGTCACCATCATTGGAAAGCGTAAACCCTGCCACTATATACCCGCCATCACTAGTTTGTCAAATATCATTTGCACTGTCATGATTGCTACCTCCATAAGTTCGCTCCCATTCTAGGGTACCGGTATTGCCTATCTTAACTACCCAGAAATATCCACCTCCATGATTCCCGGTGACATTTCCGTTGTTGGAGAAGGTAGTTCCCGCGGCAATATATCCACCATCTGTCCTGGGATAGAAAGAGAGAATTTGTGGATAGGGTTCATTGTATTCAAAAAATTTGGACGAGTAGTATCCTTTAGAACAACCACTTCGTAAATTTCATCGACACTTGTTTTGTAAAGTATCTCTCCCACTTCAGCAGCTGTTGGTAGAAGAACAATCTTTATTCCTGCATAATTTGCTTCTTCTGCGAAAGATAGTTTTGCAAAGGTACTAGAGTTTTTTCTCAATTTAGAAAAACCAATAAAGGCATGATCTTTATAAATATCAATCCTTCCTGATCTGGGCTTGGGCTTATACAAACCAGTTTTCCTGCTTGGTAGGTGGTTAATGCTAAACTGATGTTTAAATCACTCAAGAGTTGAGGTACCTGTGAGGTGTAGGTAATACTAAATGGGGTTGTTTCACTCAAAATATGATGCTTTTAGGAGATGATTTGTAGGCTTCCCCTTTTTAGGACACCTCTAAATTCGATAAATAATTATTATTTAGCCCAGGTTTGATGAAGAATTTAAATTCTTCATCAAACCTGGGCATGTATTCTTTAGGGGATTTGTTACCTAAAGATTTATGTGGATGGTTAAAGTTATAATCCTCTCTCCAGTTATCGCTAATCTTTTGAAGTTGATAGATGTCATTAAAATAATATGCGTCCAGTATATCTTCTCTAAAAAACCTATTGAAACGTTCTATGTAACCATTTTGCATCGGTTTTCCGGGTTGTGTATATTTAATTTCTATATGATTTTTTGTACACCAGCTCATAAATATCTTAGATATAAATTCAGGTCCGTTATCGCACCTAATGTATGTAGGTGTTCCTATTTCTTGTTTTAGGTTTTCTAATGTTTCCACTACTGCTCTGGCCGGGTATGAGAGTCCTGCGTCGATAACAATAGCTTCACGGTTACAATCATCTATGACATTGAACACACGTAGCTTTCTTCCATCTATAAGTGCATCACTCATAAAATCCATACTCCAGCATTCATTTAGAATCGATGGAGTCTCCAAAGGTTGTTTTATGCGTTTTATCAAACGCTTCTTATGTTTACGCCTAAGACTAAGCTTCATATCCCGATATATTCGTAATACACACTTTCTGTTCCATTTTAGGCCTTCTCGACGGATCTTATAGTAATACTCATCAAATCCTCTGGTGGGATAGGCTTCAGCTAATTCGGTTAGCTTGTCGATAACCTCACTATCGTCTCTTTTGCTCTGGTAATACCACATCGACCTACTTAAGCCTACAACCTTACACGCACGCACAATGGGAATCACATATTCTTTGATGAGATATTCGACCCGAACTTTCTTATCGGAAGGCCTTAGAACTTTTTTGACAATACGTCCTTTAGCATCCTATTGTCAAGACTAACATCAGCATACATTTGCTTGAGATTATTGTTCTCTTCTTCAAGTTCCTTCAAACGTTTTAACTGCTGCTGTTCCATACCTCCGTACTTCTTGCGCCAGTAATAGAATGTGGTTTTGTCAATACCTAGTTCTCTCGATACATCTCTTACCGACCTTCCTTGTTCATTTTCCTTTAGAGCCTTAATAATCTGGCTCTCGCTAAACTTGCTGCTTTTCATGATGACAGTTTGAATTTAAAGTTAGTAAATTCGAATTATTAACTGTCCTAGTTATAGGGAAGCCTACAGATTATTCTCTATTCACAATTATAACGTAACTAATAGTAAGTAGATCATTAGGCTTAAAAAACAAAGATAGTAATGACAAACTTTAGTTAGGAAGTCCAAAGCTTATAAAATCCAAAAAAAATCGAACGTTTTTTTAAACGCCCGATTTTTAGATTAATATTTATTTAAAAATTCAATTAGCGAAGTTTTCTCTCCGGTTATTCCCAGCTTTTTGCGTAAACGTCCTCGTGCTACTTTTATAGAATTTGGATTTTGGCTAGTCACTTTTGAAATGTCTTTATTAGACAAGTTCAATTTTATAAAGCCACATAATTTTCTTTCATTGGGCGTTAATTTTGGAAAAAAATGATTTAGGCCTTTGTAAAAAGTGGGATGCACCTGAGTGAAATACATTTCAAATTCTTCCCAAAAATTTTTGGAGGAGGAATTCTTTAAATCAGATTGTATCGCTTTCAAATGTAGTTTCGTACTATTTAAATTCGAGCTATCAATAATAGCTATCCGCTTTAATAATCTCTCTCTTAAAGAAGTTTCAGAGCCTAACTGAAGTACTTTTTGAGCTAATTCAATCCTTTTTCTTTCTATATCCTTTATTAAATTAATTTCATCTTCTTTTTGAAGATTAATTGTGAGCTGTTTTCTTTTTATAATTTGTGTTTTCTTTTTAAACTGAATAAAAATAAAGTAAGAAATAAATAAAAAAGACAATATAGAAAATGTTACTATTAAATTTATAATATCGTTTGATTTCTGGTTTATTACTTTTCTATATTTGCTCTCAAAATGATATTCATTTGTTTTTATCCTATTTATAATACTTATGGAATGTATACTATCTTTAATTTGTTCGAATACCTTAAGATAGCTCAAAGCTTTTTCGGGAGATTTGATTAATTCATGAATTTCGTAAAGTTCTTTTAAACAAGAAGCTTGAAGAGAGAAGTTTGATTCTTCTTTTGCCAAATTAAGCGCAATATTAAAATATTGAATAGCATTTTCATAGTCTTTCATCGTTTTAGAAGCAATTCCTAATTGGTTATTCGCCAAAATACGCTGCGTTTCTGTAATAACTTTTTCTTCCAAAGCTTTATTATAATAACCTTTGGCTAATTCATGTTGCTCTCTTTTTAAGGCTAAATCGCCTAAACCGATTAAACTATTTACGATTCCGACTGAATATTCTAGTTCTCTAGAAATTAGTAGTCCTCGATGAAAAAAAATATCCGTAGAATCAAGTTTATTAATATTTAAATACAAATTACCAAGTGCATAATAACAGTAGGAAATGGAAATACTATCTTTATTGGCTATGGCTATTTTTTGTGAGGCATAATAATTTTCAGCCGCTTTTTTATAATCTCCATTATCGTTGTAAAAAACTCCAATGTTATGGTATAATTTTCCAGTAAGAGGTGAATTATTGCCCTGTTCTGCGTAGCCAAGGGCAATAAAGTAATGATCTATGGACAGCACACCATCTCCCATATCGTGTAAGGTTGCACCTATAATATTATAAATTTTAGCTAGCTCATATTCTGGTACTTTGTTTTCATATTGATTAAGGAAATCGGCTAACAGAGTTAATATAGCCTCGTTTTGTCTTTTTGTAGCGTATGAGTAAGCAACTCCTAAGCCTATTGTCGAACTAGTAATTTTTTCTAAATCATTTAACTCCTTGGCAATCTCAAGTGCCTTTTTAAGCGAGAAAATTGTTTCATCGGGGGTTTTAAAAATATGCTTTCTTGCAGAGTTCATCAAACTGTCATAAACAGACTCCTGGGCACAACAATATAAGCCTTTCAGAAGAAAAACGAGTATCAAAATGGAGGTGATTAGTAGTTTCTTTTGTATCATCATAGTTTAGGTTGCTCTCTTCATTAGTTTGCTAATTTAATAAAATTACCATATACTTTTCGGTGCTGAAGAAAGGATACCGAAAACGAACACGGTGCGCGGGAGGGACAATTTGGTTTAGATGGAAAACAAGCCACAAAGCAGATCATTAAATAATAAGAAAAGAAGCTATAGTATATTTATGTTTAATAAACATATTCACGAGATATTGATACTGTTACTACAGATGTTTTACCCCTTTTATAGTTTAAAG
>Ga0256847_1000699_pt1 | contig 19894 bp, 16 predicted proteins | sample TeddybearmetaG_FD_189099 | JGI IMG/M metagenome (GOLD analysis project Ga0256847, IMG submission 189099) | Hydrothermal vent microbial communities from East Pacific Rise, Pacific Ocean - Teddybear | ecosystem: Environmental > Aquatic > Marine > Hydrothermal vents | place: Pacific Ocean: East... | reverse complement strand
GCTTTCATGTCTGTCCCTCTGTATAATGGAGTTCATCTATTGTACAGGCCTGGTAGCTCATCATATGAGCCTGTGGAACAGGATTATTGTGCAGAGCCATTTTGATTTATGATTAATGCGTTGCTACCCTCCACAGCCATGAGTTGAGGTATCAATTGACCTATGTCCAGCTGTTAAATTGCATCGAAAATTGAACCATGATATTCCGGTAACGGATTGAAATAAAGGTCGTTATTTGTTCTATAGCGGGTTAGTTTGAAATGCAACTAATCTCTGGAAATGGCCCAATCGAACGTGCAATTCAACACTTGATGATGAGTCAGTAGTCATGAGCCGCCTAAACATCCGCAGGTTTGATATTCGTCTGGCTTTTGCTGGCTTGCTAGCATCCATACATTTGCTCCTGTTTCCAGTCATGGCTAGTGAGTCTTTCTCCCCTTACGTGGATAGCAAAGGCAATATTAACCTGCCCGATGATTTCCGTAAGACGATGGTTCATCTGGGGTCATGGTTTGTGCCAGAGGGCGGCGCAAGTGGCTTCCATGATGTTTATACAGAGGAAGAGACGGTTGATGTGTTCAGGCAGACAGGAAAGTTTCCAGATGGCGCAGTATTGGTCAAGGAACTAAGAGCCTCCAGCTCTGGGGATTACACCACAGGAAAAGGTGTGAGCTACGCGAATGATAGCCTCAAGCAATGGTTTGTCATGGTTAAAGACAGCAAAGGTCGTTTTAGTCAAAATGCACAATGAGGCGATGGTTGGGGTTGGGCTTTGTTCTAACCGGATAATCCTGCTAAGAACGTATCGTCTGACTACAAAGCTGACTGTCTGGGTTGTCATTTACCGGTGCGCGATAAGGATTTGATCTATACCGAGGCCTATCCAACATTATCAAAATAGAGGTTGATTACTTGTTGTACCTAAGCGGGGTAAGTTGGAAACTTACGCCGCTTTTTTATTCCAGTCGACGATCTGTTTCCAATACCCTACGCTGGCAATAGCGCTAGTCTGAGGTTTGAGAAAAGTCCGTTTTTCGGATGAAGTCAAAGGCGGTTTGTACGGTTTTTAGCTTTGCAGTTGATGGCAATGCAACCATCAAGTCTTCAGAAATATCCCGTAGGTCATCGATCGGTACGCTGACAATATTGCGATAATGCATCGCTTCGTCATCCAGCGAAAATCCAATACCCAGCCCCATGCCAATAGCGTTAATAATCGCTTCGCGGTTAGATAAAATAGCCACCGGCTTTATTTTATCCCTATATTTAGCAAACTCCGTATCCAGTAGCTTTTGAGTATTCGACCCTTCTTCGCGAAAGATAAGAGGTTGATCGGACAAGTCTTTGAGTCGCAATTTTTTACATTTCGATAAGCGATGAGCCTCAGGAAGAATGGCGGATATACCCAATTTTCGCACCGAATGAATGATGACATGATCTCTGGCCTCGGTTGGAATGCCAGATCTGGCTATGAGTGCTACATCTACCTCGCGTCGCATCAGTGCATGCCAGCAATCAATATTATTGCCAAAGCGAATAGTCAAGGTGACGCCTGGATATTCAGCTCGAAACCAGCCGAGAAGCTTCAGTGGCAAAACTGGCCCATCGGAGGCAATGGTGAGCAAGCCGGTGTCTAGTCTTTCACCGCTTTGTAGAAAACTGCGTACCGAGCTTTCGGCGTCAAACATACTACTAACCAGTATTTGCAATGCTTTGCCATCTTCAGTTAGCGCTATTTTAGGGCCATGGCGAGTGACCAGTGATACGCCATGGTTTGTCTCTAACTTTCGTAATGCTATCGACACCGCTGGCTGAGTAATACAAAGGTGATCAGCCGCTTTACTGATGGACCCAGTGATACAGATGGCGTGAAATGCTTTGAATAGTTTGTAACTCATTTCATTATAAATTTTTGACTTATTTTATTTTCTATTATTAATTATACTATAAATTATGGGTTCTTTATACTGGGTTGAAAAACAGATACCCCGAGATAACCGGACTAAGATCAATGGGAAACAGGATAAAAATTGTTAGAACAGATAGGGAGCTTGAATGCCCTGGTATTGATAGTGAACTCCAGGCGACAGGCGCAGAACTGGTATTGTTACCTGAGAATATCGACGAAGATCAGTTGATAGAGGCGGTGCGTGACGCTGACCTTCTACTGATGTGTTACACACCGATTACCGCGAAAGTAATACACGCAGCAAAAAATTTAAAAGGCATCGTCAAATACGGCGTTGGCATCGATGCCATCGATATAGCAGCAGCCAGGGCGCGTCGCATTCCAGTCGTAAATGTACCTGAATATGCTGAGGAAACAGTAGCGGAGGGGGCTTTCGCGATGTTAATCGCACTCGCCAAAAAGCTCATGCCTGTTCACAATGAGGTTCAATCGACGGGCTGGGCATGGCCGACATCAAAATGGTTGGGAAATGACCTCGCTGGAAAAACTCTGGGCATCATTGGTGTGGGCCGGATAGGTCGTAGCATGGCGCGAATGGCTGGTGCTGGGTTCCGTATGAAAGTGCTGGGGTATTCTCCGGCGGTTGACGAAGAGACGATGCAAAAATGCGCTATTCAGAAACAGAGTGATTTGAATCAAATGTTATCCCAATGCGACTTCGTTTCGATACATTGTGTTCTCAACGACGAGACTCATCACTTGATAGGAGAGACAGAGCTGGCTTGCATGAAATCAACTGCGGTATTGATTAATAGCAGCCGCGGGGCAATCGTCGATGAACAGGCACTGCTAAAAGCACTGACCACAGGTCAAATTGCAGGTGCCGGCCTGGACGTATTCAGCCAGGAGCCTTTGATGTTAACAGGCCATCCATTGAGCGCGTTATACGGTATGGATAACGTTATTCTGAGTCCTCATCTTACCTTCTATACCGAAGAATCGATGGCGCGCCTTGAAGAGGAAACTTTAACTCGTTGCTTCGAAATGCTGGAAGGGCGTCCTGTACAGATAAAATCTGGTGACCCTCGTTTGGTGTCGCAGGAATATGGGGTCACCTTTAATTAACGCCAGGAACTTAAATGTCAGATAACCATTACAAAATTACACCAGCCAGTGCCGAAGGAGACGTTAATCATTCCCCCAGACGTCGCGCATGGCAGGAAAAAAACCTCGACGCTGATTCTCGTTCTTTATTAACCAGAGACTCAAATGCCTTTCTGCATCAGTCGGTATCAACCCCCTGTTTGATGGCGGTAAAAAAGGTCGACGGATTGTGGATAGAGGATGTTGCTGGGCATCGTTATATGGATTTCCACGGTAACAATGTGCATCACATAGGGCATGGCCATCCCAAACTGATAGATGCGATTACCAGACAAATGCAGGAATTACCTTTTGCGCCCCGCCGATATACCTGTGATGTTGCCGTCGAGCTGGCCGAAAAACTGGCCTCAATTACGCCAGGTGAACTCAGCAAGGTGCTGTTTGCAACAGGGGGTTCTGACGCGATTGAAATTGCAATGAAGATAGCGCGAATCTCTACCGGGCGATTCAAAACAATTTCATTCTGGGACTCGTTTCATGGTGCTGGTTTTGGTGCTAGTAGCATCGGCGGCGAACAAATGTTTCGGACGCCTATTGGCCCGCCACTTACCGGTGCCCTACACGTCCCGCCATTTGGCGACTACCGAAATGCCTGGGGAGTTACCGAGGGCAGTGCTGATTTATGTGCCAATCAAATTCGTTATATACTGGAGAAAGAAGGTGATGTCGGCGCGGTAATAGCAGAGCCTACTCGCGCTGTACCCTATATAGCGCCAGCGGGTTTCTGGCAAAAAGTGCGTGATGCCTGCCACCAGTTTGGCGCTTTATTAATTTTTGATGAAATTCCAACCGGACTAGGTAAAACAGGAAAAATGTTCTCCTGCGAACATGATCAGGTTGTGCCTGATATTCTGGTGTTAGGTAAGGCATTAGGTGGTGGCGTACTACCAATATCTTCAGTCATTTGTCATCCAGGCCTGGATGTCACTGGGCAGTTTGCCATTGGTCACTACACACACGAAAAGAACCCTGTTACTGCAAGGGCCGCGCTAACAACGATCGAAATTATAGAACAGGAAGGCCTGGTCGAAAACGCAGCCGAGGTCGGAGCGCAGGCGCTTTCTTTACTCAACGACATGCAAACTCATCATCCCCTGATAGGTGATGTGCGAGGGCGAGGCATGTTGTTTGGTATCGAACTAGTGCTAGATCGTGACACTCGCGAGCCGGCAAACGAAGCCGCTGACAAGGTGTTATACAAAGCGCTGGATCGAGGCTTAAGTTTTAAAACAACCATGGGCAACGTGTTGACCTTTACCCCACCTCTGATTACCACCGCAGCACAAATGGGGCAGGCAATGACAATAGTGGGTGAATGTATTGCTGAAGTAGAACGAGAACTTGGCCTTTAAGGGGCTTCTGTTAATCGAGGCTGATCATCTCTAGACCTACGTGAACAAACCAGGATACTGAATTATGACCAAAATAGAAGACTATGCATTCCCTTCGGGACTCCACCTTTTGAAGCGCTGGCAGGCGGGTGAAGCCGAGGCGAAACAAGAAATGAAGGCGATTTTCGATGCAGCCATCGCTGGCGATTTTGACGACAACTTTACCATCCTGGCGCCCACCAACGAAGTTCACGCCACCGCTTCTGTGCATATGCTGGGGCTTGGGATTCTGCATGACTTGTTTGGCGTTGAATCAAGAGAGTATTACAAAACCGACCCCTATCGCTATGTCCGGGTAAATCTGACCGTTGGTCGTCTTCTGGGAGTAAATAAGCACTATATGACCTGGGCGATGTATGCATTCGCCTGTGAGGCCATAGGCCAGGTGATGATGTACCCCGACAAGTTTCCACCCGGTTCCGATCCGGCACATGTGCTGATTACCAAAGACAACTGGCATGAACTGAAGACACCAGACTTCACCACCGGCACCCCCAAGGCGGCCGAAAATATCATGCGAGTGACCGAAGAACTGACCGGGATGGCGCCATTGCTGCAAATCTCTGGGGTCTATAGTTTAGTCGCCGATATTTATGGTCAGGAACCATTGCTAACCGATGTGGTGCATGACCCGGATACAGCGAACGCTATTCTCAATCATGTCGGTGAGGTGGTGTTGGGGCCGTGGTTTGATCAGCATATGGAAACCTTCCCGAATGGCTGGGTTGAGATGGGGGATGCCTCTGGGTCTCCATTTTTCATCGGCCCGGGTAACTGCAAGCATATGTCGATCCGTGCGATCCAGCATTTTATGCGCGATAAACCCTATGCTGCCCGCGTTTATGATAACAATTATCGTGGCGATAACGTCGCTCAAGTGGAAAAAAAGGCGCGCAAATCAAGTCGTCGTTCCTCTTCCTCTACTGACAAGGCACCAGCTGGCGTCAATTTGCAGGAGCTGACGGACGCAAAGGTCAGTGTCAACCCGGTGTTCATCATGCGCCTTGCGGCGGACTATGTGGATGTTTCATTCTACGAGCAGCAAGCGATTGAGCGCAATCTCCCGTTGACGGTGGGTATCGGCTCTCCGCAGATTGACCGCAACAGTCTCGCCAATCTGGACGTAGCCAAGGCTGAATTCACCGAATCGGCTCGCACTTATGTAGCAGCGATCAAAAACGTGTGTGAAACCGTCGATCTCCCGGAAGACAACCATGTTAGCGCCCCCTGGGCCAGCCATATCTATTTCGAAGATATTAACGGTGAGTCACAATTCGATTTGGTCGAAGTTATCCTCAACGAAGTCTACCAATGTGAGCCGTTTGAACGTAAAGACTTGGTGGAGAGATGTAGACGATAAAAATTACGATAATTGGATTAGATATAGCAAAAGCGATTTTTCACTTATTTATGCGGTAAATGTAAGATGGGACGATTTCAATCATCGTAAAACTATTGTGACTTGATCAAGGGCTCCCTAGATTGAAATTAGCAAAAGAAAGTTGCCAAATGCATTACTGTCTCCTGCTGCACCGGAACCGCCAGCTGTTAAATTGCATCGAAAACTGAACCATGCTATTCCGGTAACGGATTGAAATAAAGGTCGTTATTTGTTCTATAGCGGGTTAGTTTGAAATGCAAATAATCTCTGGAAATGGCTCAATCGAACATGTAATTTAACTCTTTTCTCGGTTATGCGTTAACTCAAACGATACAAATCGGGTAGGATACTGACCTGCAGTTACATCTATGCGGAAACCACCATCATCAACTTGAAATTTTGGCGCCACGCTATCGCAGGTACATTACTTCTGGTAATGATTCTAGTCACAATACTTGGCGGATTTGGCCTGTTACTACCTGACTATAAACCTCATTGGATTGCTGGAATCTCAGGGTGGTTAGCGGGCATCTTACTTTTTGTAGATGCCTCACGGATGTTAAAAGTTCAGGTCGCTGTGCTCATTACACTCGGAACCGGAATGATAACCTATGCTGTTTCCAGACAAGCCATTATCGACACGAGTGCCGTTATCAGCGCGAATACTGGATTGTTATCAATGATTGCTGCGGTGGGTTTTTTGCGATTAGTGGTGATGCCGGAAACATCTGAAAAATCAAAACTACCGGTCGGACCCAGGGCATTCTTGCAAACACTGATCGGACTCAGTGTCTCCAGTTCTATCATTAATATATCGGCGCCAATTCTGATATCTGATCGTATACACCAGGCCCGTCCCTTACAACGTTTCACCACGCAAACCTTTGTTCGAATATTTTGTGGAGTTTCCAGCTGGTCGCCTTTTTTTGGAGCGATGGCAGTGGTTTTAACCTATGTTGAAGCGGCAAAGCTGAGCAGTATTATCGCGGCTGGACTCCCGTTCACATTAATTGGATTCATTTTAGTCTACCTGGAAGCCAGATTTCGGTATCGCGATGAAGTAGCGACTTTTGTCGGCTATCCAACCCATTTAAGTGCACTCAGAATCCCTGCCTTCTTGATTCTTCTGGTAACATTGCTTGCCTGGGCGTTACCCGATACTGCAATCCTGGTTGTAATCAGCTTTTCTGCACTTATTGTTACATCAGGGGTACTACTGGGTCGGTCAGGTTTAAAAAACAGTATTCAGATATTAACGCAACATGTCATTCTGGGCTTGCCCAAGATCGTAAATGAACTGACATTATTCCTTGCAGCTGGTGTGCTTGCAGTAGGAATTTCCGCATTGATAAATCAGGGTGTATTAGCTAATCCGTTTTCTGAGTTTACCTCCTTCACAGCGGTAAAGTTACTGGCAATAATGTTGTTTTTTGCCGCAATGGGCATTCATCCGGTGATCATGATTTCAGGCTTTTCTCCGATGATACTCACTCTTAACCCTGACCCTAATCTGCTAGCCACTACTTATCTGTTTGCCTGGCATCTTGGCACTTGTTCCAGCCCCCTGTCAGGAACTAATTTAGTTTTTCAGGGACGTTATGGGATACCAGGCTGGAAAACGGCTATCTGGAACTGGCCTTATGCCATTGTCATGCTGTTTGTAGCGGCATTTTGGTTGCAGGTAGTTGGCAAGTTTCAAGCTTTGTTTTAAATTCTTCCAGGGCAATTCAATCAGTTCACTTCCAGGCAAAACGAGGCTGCTCGAAATGGGTCGCACGGGTTTTATTACCAGGTAATGCTACTTCACGAAACTGATAAGCGGAGAGTACAAAGTAAATTCACATGAAGTCCGGCATCTTCAAAGCTGGTTGTTGCAATTCGGATTGAATTTCCTTCAATTCGAGAATGTGCTCTGACCAGTAACGCTCAGTATTAAACCAGGGGAAAGAGAACGGAAAGGCAGGGTCATCCCAGCGTCGGGCTAGCCAGGCATTGAAATGAAATACCCGCATAGCTCTTAGTGGTTCAATTAATTCCAACTCCTTCAAATCGAAAGACTGGAACATTTCGTAGCCCTCGATGATATCAACGATTTGTTTTTGCTGATTTGACGGTTCTCCGGATAACATCATCCACAAGTCCTGTATAGCAGGGCCAGTTATCGCATCATCGAAATCGACGAAATGCGGGCATTCATTTCTCCAAAGCACATTGCCTCTGTGACAATCACCATGCAGCGAAATTTGTTGGTAATTTTCTGAGTCGGGACGTCTGCTTTCGATTTTGTCGAGGATTTCATTACTAATCGCTTTGTAGGCTGCACTCAGGGACGCAGGGATAAATCCTTCATCGAGCAGATAAGCTACATTTTTCGCTGACTGATCACAGGATAGCTTTTCACGAGTCTCGAATGGAAAAGCCTTCCCGGCAGCATGAATTCTGCCAATAAAACGCCCTAACTGATGCAAGTGCTCAAGATTATCAAGTTCTGGTGCCCTACCTCCCTGGCGCGGATACAGGGCGAACATAAACCCGTCATGGGTCGCCAGTGTTTTGTAACCGTTTCCCGGGTTGATCTCTAGTGGGGGGACTACCGGAATTTCCAGATCATACAGATATTGGGTAAACCTGTGCTCTTCATCAATTTGCCTGGCAGACCATCGATTGGGGCGATAAAACTTAGCAATAACCGGAGGTTCATCTTCTATACCGACCTGGTACACACGATTCTCATAACTGTTTAATGCGAAGATCCGCGCATCTGAAAATCGCTCGGTTGACTCCACTGCTGTGATAACACAATCCGGGGTCAGGCGGGAATAGGGGTGATTCAATATGCTTTGTGGTTGTTCTGAGTGCAATGGTGAAACCCGGTTTGATTGATGGCCACATAGTATAAGATAACTTCCGATTCAAGGCAGCCTTAGCAGGCGCTGAATTATTTTCACATTTTCAGGGGAATCCCACTGTAAAGCGTCGAGGTAGCAAGCAATAATTACAGCTGATTTATAGGGCTTATAGTTGAGAAATTATCTTGCCTTGACACTAGCTTTTGTGGAATAGTTATTAAAATTACATCATCCTTAACCGCTTATTATCACCCAGCATCAATAAACCATGGCAAAACTTTATCTCATCAGGCACGCGCAGTCAGCCAACAATGAAATCTGGAACGGAAGCGACAATGATGAACGACGCGTACCTGATCCTGAAATCACAATAGCCGGGCATCAACAGGCAGAAACACTAGGCCTGCACCTTGCCGATCCACAGGGCGAGACCCGGCAAAACCCATTAATTTCGGGGTGCAATCCAAACTTTGGTCTGACTCACCTCTACTGCAGTTTGATGACGCGTTCGATTCTGACAGCTGAGTATATCGCACAGACCTGTAATTTGGCGCTACAGATATTGCCGGACATATTTGAAAAACACGGGATATACACAGTGGATGATAACGGGGCACTACAGGGATTACCGGGACCAGGAAGGAATTATTTTGAAGAACGATTTCCAAATCTGAATTTGCCTGATGGCTTCGATGATGCAGGATGGTGGAACCGACCAGCCGAGGATGAATCGTCTTTCCTGCAGCGAATGCAGGCAGTGGTTAATGAATTCAAGCATCGACACGCCAATAGTGATGACTGCATTGCAATGGTGGCACACGGCGATTTTATTGATCAATTTATCAACGAACTAATGGCTGTGCCCCGACATAACAATAATTACCAGGGCGACTGGGTTGCCAACTGGGTATTTCATAATACTTCGATTTCCCGTATCGACTTTGTAAATGATTCATTTAATATAGTCTATTTAAACCGGATCGATCATCTGTCAGCAGAATTAATTACCTGGTAAATGCCTTCAGCCCAGGGGATCAAAAAATGGGGTCTACCATCACACTTGTCACTTACAAATGTAATGGTAGACCCCTAGTTTCGAATCAGTCGATGAAAGTTTCAATTTCAGCGAACTCACGAATACAGATATCGCTAACCTCGGGCCAGGCGAACACGCCTTCTGGATCGATATGAATGGTGGTTACACCTGCTTCCTTTCCAGCTTGTAAATCAAACAGATAATCTCCCACCATGACTGTATCTTCGGGTCGGGCATCCCAGAGTTGAAGCAAATGAAGAATACCGTCGGGAGAAGGTTTGGGTTCGCAGGAATCGCGATCGAGCAAGTGATCTTGCGGAAATAAATGGTCGATACCACAGGCTCGTAAGGTCTGCATCACCACCGGCATGGTATTGCGCGTGAGGATGGCAATTTGTGCGCCGCGTGCCTTAAGCCTTTCCAGCACGGGTAGAACACCGTGCATGATCGATGATTTTCCTGCATAGTAGATTTCCATTTGATTTAGTATTTTCCATAATGGCTCTGACCGTTGTTCAGGCATCGCATTCAGAGCTTCGAGAATTGGAACTGCTTTCGGTAAACCGAGCCTTTCGCGGATGAAATCAAAATCATGTGGGCTGACCGTGAGTGTACCATCCATATCAAATATCCAGTGATTGTACGATGCAAGGGAATGAGTTACGGGCATAAATCGATACCAAGTTCTTGAAAAATCTTAACGGGATAATAACAGCCAGGTGGTAATAGTTTATGTTGGTCCGCTCAATAAATATAGAACCCTAACTACGCACTCATATACAAGTAGGACAAATCAGTGGTTGTATGAGATAAAATGCTAATTTAGTCTCAAGTACCTGAATTGTTGAGAAGCACTGATTCACATTGTCGGTTTTTTAAATAAAATCAGCCAGTCGTAAAACTTATCTACAACCTTCGGTAATTAATTGGCGTAAAAAATATACTTTTGTCAAATTTCAAATTGTTGGGTATCATTCACACATCAAGATAAAGGCTTTTAAAGCGCTGCCTTGGTAATAGAGCTGTAGCTAAACCTACGTTTTTATTTCAATTCAGCGATAATTTAGGAGTCGTCATGTCTGATCAAAATCAAGCTAGAAAATCCACTCTCTGCATCTGGGGTGGAGAACAGGAACACGAATTATTCGAGCGTTCAACTCAAGTTCCCGTAGTTCACAGCGTATCTTTTGCCTATAAGGATATTGAAACCTGGCACAAAGTTGCCCTTGGGCAAGAACCTGGCCATATTTATTCGCGTAATACCAATCCAACCGTTCGCGCCTTTGAAGATAAAGTTAAACAGCTTGAAGGTGCAGAGGCTGCAACCAGTTTTGCCTCGGGTATGGCGGCAATTAGTAATACTCTGGGGACATTCTTAAAACCTGGGGATCGCATCGTTTCTATCAAGGACAGCTACGGTGGAACCAATGTTATTTTTAATGAATTTTTACCACCACTTAATATTGATGTAGCACTTTGTGAAACAGGCGACTACGAGCAAATTGAAATAGAAATTAATAAGGGTTGCAAGATTCTTTACCTGGAAACACCAACCAATCCAACCATTAAAATCACTGACATCAAACGGCTTTCTTCAGTTGCCAGGAAAGTCGGCGCTTTGGTTGTCGTTGACAACACCTTTGCCACACCGATTAATCAAAACCCGCTAGCTCTTGGTGCTGATATTGTTTTACATTCAGCTTCAAAGTATCTGGGCGGACATGCGGATGCACTTGGCGGTGTAATTTGTGGCAGCAAAGAGCTGGTCAAACAGGTTTACCATTACCGTGAAATCAATGGTGCAACGCTTTCTCCAATGGATGCTTACAGTTTTATCCGTGGTATGAAAACCTTGAAGCTTCGAGTTGATCGTCAAAATCAAAATGCACTGGCAGTCGCCCGCTGGCTGGAAAAGCACACGATGATTGAACAGGTAAACTATCCCGGTCTTGAATCTCATTCAGATCACCAGATTGCAAAACAGCAAATGAGTGGTTACGGCGGAATGTTAAGTTTTACCGTTAAAGGTGGTCTTGAAGCCATTAAAATATTTTTACCGGAAATGAAATATGCTCACATGGCAGCCAATCTAGGTTGTGTTGAAACGGTTGTTGGCCCGCCTGTTACCACGAGTCATGTTGAATGTACTGCGGAAGAACGTGCTGCCGCTGGAATTCCGGAAGGCCTGGTGCGATATTCAACAGGCATTGAAGATATTGAAGATTTGATTGCTGACCTGGATCAGGCGCTTGGCGTTCTGCAAGAAAGTTCTAATCGAGTTGCGTAAATTGCTGTCTTTTTTTGGTTCATCAGTCTTTTTGCATTTTTAGGGTCAGGTATTGGTATTTGCCTATCTTCGACTAATATCAATAATTGGCGAGATCATTAAGAATTGAATTTGCTGAAGCTTGAAGGAAGAATTAAAGCTCAACTTACAGAAATTCATATGCGCAAATCTATTAAAAAGGAATCGGTTTGAAATATACATACGGAATTTTACGTCGCGTAGCAGAGCAAAATTTCCATGTTCGTCCTGGTTGAAATTAAACCACATATCACATCGGCTTTCTGTAAATTGTATCAAAGTAAAATCTGACCTCGCTACGCACTATAACTTCGAGCGTTGGCAATCAAAGGTCGTGCATAAGCGAGATGATTGAAGAGGTTCACAGCGGACAAAAATACACGGCTTAATGGGTTTGTTTAGGTTTGACAGGTGGTATCCGGGAAAGTGTAGTGGTCTAAAATGACAAGAATTACTTTAGTATTCTTGAGTCAAAATTCCAAATATTAGGATGGCGTTATTTTTTAATTTTCTCGTTAAATATTGAATCGTCTAAGTGCGAAGTAACGCAGAATATTTGTTTAAGAAATAGATAATAATTCGCTGAAATCTACAAAATATATTCTGCATGCAGCCTGGATATATTAAAGGAAATAACAAACCTGAGGTATACACTTGTCCTTCACTAATAAAAGACGCGCCATTCCAAAATTAATAGTCAGTTTGATATTATTGTTAACGCTACTCAATATTTCTGGTTGTGCAGTCTCCGATCTAGTCTCTAATGAAGCTTTAATTACTCCTCAAAATTCCGCTTCCTCTCTACCCAGCGATGTATTTTTATATGACAAGGAAGAAAATATTATTAGTAACGATTTTTTCTTTAAAAAAAGAGGCCATATTTTTGAATGGGTGGGGCCAGGTGGTGTAGCCAAAAATGCAGGATTCAATCATGCCTTATACGAAATGAAAAATGATGAATCTAATGGTAAGAAGATTGGCAAACACCGAGTATATATCGTCCAGACAAAATTTATGCCTCAAAATAAAAAAACTAGATACCACTACAGTTTCATCCTTGCAACAAAGGATAAAGTGGTGACGCACATTCTGCCGGACAAATATTTACGAGAACAAATACATAAAATTGCTAGAAATGTTGGCCTTCAAGTTGCAAAAAATAATGAAATAGAACTGAAAAACTTAAAAGGCTTATTAAAATTCACAAAAGAATTTTTTTCCACATATCCCGATTTAAATTTAATTAAACATAAATCCGTATCTGTTATGAATTTTCGAACTGATACCAAACAACTAATAAAAGAAATCAAAAATGAGGGTGGTGAATTTGGCAAGGCATTATGCAATATTACGAATTTTAAATCGACTTGTCTGATAAAAGGGGATGAGAAAAAATATGTACAATTGTTAGCTACATTAGGTGATGAAAAGGCCATGTTGAGGTATACATTACACGAGCTTTATGAGGCAGTTGAATCGAATAAATACTCCAAAATTCATAAAGTGGCAAAATTTATCCAGGCAATTAACCAAAAATTTAACAATAAAGATTTACAGTACATCAGCGAGACTTATCTAGAAGAAAGAGAGGATGTTTCAACCAGGGTTAGTAAAATTAGTCTGAACCGATTCAAGTCTGCCTATGCATTTTTAAAGGGTAATTTAAAAATGTCCGAGAATGTGGATATCTTTAAAACCGCACGTGAATGGCTGCCAAAAGCTCATGAAAAAGGCAGCAAAGAAGCATCACATCTGTTAGGGCATATTTTAAAAGAATCAGACCCAGTAAAAGCAGCAAACTGGTTTCTAGAGGGAGATAAGCTTGGCAACCCCTACAGTCAAATAGACGTTGCAAATATGTTTTATGTTGGGAAGTTGATTAAAAAGGATGAAGAGGCTGCTATAAGGATTATGCGCAGAGCGGCTAGTCAAGGTGAAGCTTTGGCGCAATTCAGACTGGGTGAATTTTTACAAATGAAAAATCGGTCAACAGCAGAACAAAAAGAAGCAAACGAGTGGTTAAGCAAGGCGCTGAAGCAATACCAGGAAGTTTCTGGCTCAAGTTTATTTGCCGAGTCTCGAGTAGCTTTCATGTATAAATCAGGATATGGCGTAAAGCAGGACTATAAAGAATCTGCATCAAGATATAAAAAGCTAGCGAAAAAAGGGTATCCCTGGGCTCACTATCATTTGGCCTTGCAGTATATTGAAGGAGATGGAATTGAAGTAGATTATGACAAAGCTAAAAAACACTTAAAAATGGCGAGCTACAAAGGTGTTAAAGCCGCTGACAATATTATGAAAAGACTTGGTTGGTAACGTTGGGTGAACGTTTTATTTGGCACTTTTGGGTGAAATTAATGAATACCGATCTGATCCATAAATTCCTCAACCATCGGTTTGTGTTCAGCGATTTCCTGTTCGGTTAATCCGTTTAATTCATAGGGGAGGACTAACCAGTTTTCTATTTCAAAGAGAAGCTATTGCTTGCTCACAGGTATGAAATCTTGTATTGCGTTACCAGCTTTTCGCAGCATGGTTTTCCAAATGCTGGTTTTATGTTTGGCTTTTGCGTAATCACCAATGTGAATCTGTAAAGCGGCATCTTTGTCATCGATTAAAAACCAGGCATAATTCGAGCTGATTAAGTCAGATATTTCGACCTCAGTGACAAGGTATTCTTCTAGTTGTGTTCTACTGGATATAGCATTAGTTGATCTTTTTAACGTAAAAATAGCTGCTTCTGCGTTTGCTTGAAAGCCAGAGTCGGTGCCTGAGCTGAGTTTGAAGAAATAATTACCATCCTCTATTTTTATATCACTTACATAAGCTATCGGTGCAAATGCATTTTTTAGTTCATCCTCAACGTCGCTGGTCGCTCTACTGACGGCAGTTCTAAATAATTCCTTCTGAATATCATAGGTGTATTGGCAGTTTCTACTGCGGGCAGCAGTAAAACCGCTCCTGTCACCTTCTATTTTGATGATGCTTGTAACTGCTAGCTCAGGGAGTTTGTATACTTTCGCGACGGCTTTTATGTACGCAGTTATATGGCATTTAGCAGACGTGCCAGAACTGGCAGATACATACTGGTCTTTCTCAGAAGCCTGAGAGACTTTAATGTCCACCAGGTAGTCAGCTATTTCTGGGCCTGTGTATTGCGTACCGCCTTTCATGACATGCAATTCTAATTCTTCTCTATATTTTGCAGGTATATTTCTCTCGACAATTGTTGCACCAGATTCACCTATTTTGTCGGAAATTGTTTCTTTAAAAATCTTACCTAAATCGACCTGGCGAATCCGGTTGAATTGAGAAACATCAGGTGCACGTACAATTACTTTCGATTTACCGCTATAAGATGCAGCATCAGTAGGCATGATGTCAGCCATTTGCCAGTCGACACTTCCAGAATTAATCGGGACTTTATTCGAGGCGCACCCGGTTATGAATAAACTGAATAGAATGATGATAAAAAATGAATTTTTATTCATAGGGTACTTCCGATAAACCTAAAAATTGATAGACTTTCTGGCGCGAATCTATGCCACTAATTAATTTGTAAAATGCATCATTTCTGGCTTCTTTAGCACTCGAAAATGAACTGCCAATCGCATCATATTCTTGACCGCCTAGTATGTAATTATCCAGTGATTTTAATTGAGCAATTACTTTTGCACGGATGTTATATGTGTTGAAAAGGTATTTTTCTTTAATCTCTCCACTTATTTGGATTATTGCATTGGCCTGTGATTTTTCGGTAAATTGGAATCCGTTTTCAGCTAGAGCATTTTCTATTAATTTCTTGGTGGAGCTAAATTGACGCGTGGTTTTTACATGAAAATATGTTTTAGAAACCAGATTTTTTTCAGCCTGTTTTATATTCTCAAATTTATTAAGGTATGGTGTGGCTACGAACGATTTGTCTAATGAGCTAATAATTATGGCAGTACTTGTCGCCTGTTCAGCCAGAACTCGAGCTTTATTGTAAGCAACTAGTTTTTTGATGTGGTCATTTGCTGCTTTGGCTAATATATTGTCTATGTTCTTGTTTAAGCGATTGAAGGTAATTTTTTGATTTTTAATTAATTCTGTGCGCGACAATGAGACAAGCGCATAAAATCGACCATTAAAGTCATCAACTTTCTCGACTTGATGATTCGATAACTTAATTTCGGAGACTTGCGTGTTTATTTGTTGCTTGAAGGACTCATTAAATTCGCCATTACGTAACACAGAATTGCTTGATGATTGGCTTTGAACATGAATTTCAATTTTGGCGGCAATATCTAATAACGCGCTTTTTTTAGCTTGTTCAACACTTCTACCTTCACCAATTCCGTATAATTTTGAGGTGGTGTCTGGTTGAGTATTGGTGACCCAGTCAGGTAAGGAGTTGCTGCTTGAAGCGCAACTGGTAAGCAGTAGCGTGATTACAATATATAAGCATCCTTTCAATATATAGTGGTTCATTTGTTATTATTATTTTTACACAGGTGGAAGTTTGTCTAGAGCTATTATATAGATGCGCTCTGATATAGCCAAATAAATTTAAAAGCCTGGAAAAGGCTAAATCGCATTTGCTAAAACTGGCGGAAAAGCGAGCGTTATTTCCTCGATCTGACTTTCCTGTCCCAACAGTTGAAGAAAGTGAACGTACATTTTTTATTTACAATGTAGAGACGCGGTTATTTGCGACTTGCGCCCAAGTTTTGAATATCGTCAACGTCACATTAAAGGATCTTTTTTTCTGACACGTGAAAATTTAAATGATGACATTAAATCACTTCCTGATGTAGACAGCATTATTCTATTGACCAATAACTTGTCCTACGCTCAATTAGTTGGAATCGATCTGGAAAAAACAGGGCGGAATGTCCACCTGCTGGATGGGGATTTTAATAGCTGGTGCCAGGCAGATAAGCCAACATCTAGTGGGTTGGAAAACTTAATAAGCAGGCCAGTCGATACTTATCTAGAGGCCGATCATTTTGAAGACCCCGTGATATGTATACGTGAACATCATGCATATCTAAACTGGGAAATTGCACTGATTGATCATATCGTCGGTGACCCGGCAGTGCGTTACACAACATAAAAATAGAATGATCAAAACGCAATAAACGATCATAATCAACGATAGTATTATCTTCTTACCTACTAAAGTGAGCGAGTTACTCTTATGGATTTTGATAAAATAATAAAGCGGCGTGGGAGCAATTGTTCAAAATGGGACATGATGGAAAAGACCTATGGCGTTTCTGCTCAGGATGGTCTCGCAATGTGGGTCGCGGATATGGATTTTCAATCACCGCAATGTGTGCAGGATGCTGTGAAAGATATGCATGATCACGGTATCTATGGTTATGTTGGCGATGCACCTGATTATCATGAATCAATTGTCTGGTGGATGAAGGAACGCCATAACTGGGAAATAGATCCGAGCTGGATATTTACCACCTATGGTGTGGTCAATGGCACAGCAATCTGTCTTGATGTTTTTACTAAAACAGGAGATGGAGTGGTTCTCATGACTCCAGTCTATCATGCGTTTCACCGATTAATTAATGCAGCCGGGAGACAGATAGTCGAATGTAAATTGATCAACAATGACGATCACTACACTTTAGATATTCCTGCCTACGATGCGCTCATGACCGGCAATGAAAGCATGCTCATTTTGTGCTCTCCTCATAACCCTGGAGGTAGGGTCTGGACAAGGCAGGAACTTCAGGATATTGCTGATTTTGCTATACGCCATAATCTCGTCATTGTATCCGACGAGATTCACCATGATCTGGTTTTTCCCGGTCACACGCATATCCCGATGGCCAACATCGAAGGTATTGATGACCGATTAATTATACTAACTGCAGCCTCAAAGGTATTCAATATACCGGGTAGTAAGTGTGGCAACGTGATCATCAAAGACGGGGTAATGCACAAGAAATTTGCCTCACGCCTGAAAGCACTCGGTATGGAACCTAATACTTTTGGGACAAACATGACTAGAGCTGCTTATTCTGTTGAGGGTGCCGAATGGGTGGATCAACTGGTTGACTATATCGATGCCAACCGGAAAATTTTCGATGATGGGATCAACGCTATTGCTGGATTAAAATCAATGCTCATGGAAAGCACTTACCTTGCCTGGGTGGATTTTTCAGAAGCTGATTTGACCCAGAAAGATTTTTTGCTAAAAGTAGAAAAGGATGCTCGGATTGCGGTGAATCATGGAACATCATTTGGCGCCGGTGGCGAGAATTTCCTCAGGTTCAATATCGGAACACCCCGCTCGATAGTTGAAAAAGCAATCAACCGGATGCAGAAAGTGTTTGCTAACTAATCACCGAGTTTTGCAAGAGGTTCTAAAGTAAGCAGTAAATTTTATCCTGGCAGCACCTTTTCAAGATCGCTGATTAGATCACCGGGATCTTCAAGCCCGATTGAAAGACGGAAAATACCTTCACCAGCACTTTCTCGATATTTTTCGAGTTCTTCACCTTGCAGACGATAGGACGAGTCGATCAGGTCATCGGTCTGCATCAGGTATACCAGGCTGCGGTGATGCCCAAGCGAAACCGCATAGTGGATGATTTCAAGATCATCCATCATTTTTTGAGCTAATGATTTTGGATTTGCCGTTCTAAAACTAATCATTCCCGAAAAATTATCCATCTGTCGGCTGGCGAGTTCATGTTGAGGGTGTGATATAAGACCAGGATAAAGTACTTTTTCGACGCCAGAGTGAGATTTGAGATATTCGGCCACCGCTAGCGCATTTTCTTCGTGGCAACGCATTCGAATTGGCAACGTAGCGATACCTCGCATAATGAGCCAGGCATTGAACGGACTGATGACTCCTCCGTAGTGGATCAGTGCTTCACTCCGTAATGGACTAACCAATGTCTGACTGCCACAAACCGAACCACCCATGGCATCACCATGTCCGCCGATATACTTGGTCAGAGAATGGACCACAAGATCTGCTCCAAGTGTTATTGGCTGGGTCGCAATCGGTGTGGCAAACGTCGAATCGACAACCAGAAGCGCGTTTGCCGATCTGGCAGTTTTTGCCGTTGCCTGAATATCAGAAATCCGTAGTAGCGGATTTGAAGGGGTTTCGAGCCAGATCATACGGGTATTATCGCGTATCGCGTTTTTAATACTGGCGAGCTGTGATGTATCGACTGGCGTGACTTCAACACCCAAACGGGTCAGTGTATCGCGCGCAAATTCAGCAGTTCCAGGATAATTGGTATTGCTGATTACAAGATGGTCGCCATTGGTCAGGTGAGAGAGCATCACCGAGGTACTTGCCGCCATGCCTGATGCAAAGGCGACGCAAGCTTCGGACTGTTCCAGAATCGCCAGTTTCTGTTCCAGTTGTTGCGTCGTCGGATTTCCCCAGCGCGTGTATACGAACGGTGTTTCAGCAGTTAGATTATTGGCCGAAAAACTGATTTCATCTTCCACCACAAAGGTGCTGGACATGACCAGGTTGGGTGCCGAAGCACCAGTTGATGGGTCGGGCTTTTCGCCGCCGTGAATTGCAAGAGTCTGCATGCCTTTTGGTTGATCTGTTTTGGAAGTCATGGCATTAAAATGTCATTAGTAAAAATATTATTCAATTACAATTATATTACATGAACTGGTTTATACGTTGTAGGCATTTGCACCGGCACTATTCACTTTAAAGAAGCGCTGTATTTAGCTGTTTGTGTTTTCCGCATTCCAGACATTCTCTTTTATTGGGTAGAATCAAAGTGCGAACCATTATCTCCATGATCCTTGTCCCTTGATAGTCTCTGTTGAAATATAAGGCTTTTACCGGGACTGTGATATTACTAATATTTGAA
>Ga0256847_1000698_pt1 | contig 19902 bp, 17 predicted proteins | sample TeddybearmetaG_FD_189099 | JGI IMG/M metagenome (GOLD analysis project Ga0256847, IMG submission 189099) | Hydrothermal vent microbial communities from East Pacific Rise, Pacific Ocean - Teddybear | ecosystem: Environmental > Aquatic > Marine > Hydrothermal vents | place: Pacific Ocean: East... | reverse complement strand
AATTCCTGGTATTCGTCGTTGGACGCCAGAATATTTACCAAAGATTTTTAGTATGGAGAATATTGATCGGATTATTGATGTGTCTCAGCAGGAGGCCGAGCAAATGACCAGAGATTTAGCCAGAAGAGAAGGTATTTTCTGCGGCATTTCATCCGGCGGTGCTGTCGCTGCTTCGATACGATTGTCAGAAGAGCTTCAAAATGCTCATATTGTTACGATCATATGTGATCGTGGCGATAGATATCTGTCGACCGATGTATTCCCGGCAGATTGAAACCTGACACAAGGATTAAAATGGTTAGAAGTAGACGTCGGCAATTACCACCAGAAGTTGAAGTTGCCATTGAATCTCTATCACACGAAGGCAGAGGCATTTGCCATCTGAATGGTAAAACTGTTTTTGTGTTTGGCGCTTTGCCTGGGGAGAAAGTCAAAATACAGATTCAGAAAAGGCATAGTAAATTTGATCAGGCTTCCACCATAGAAGTGCTCAAGCCTTCACCAGAGCGAATCGTACCAAAGTGCGAAGCATTTTCCGTTTGTGGCGGATGCAGTCTGCAACATGTCAGCTCTAATTTTCAGATAGAATTTAAGCAGCAGTCTTTGCTGGAAATGTTGGAACATGCTGAAGTCGAAGTTGGCGAAGTCATGCCTGCATTGCGCTCAAAGCCCTGGGCTTATCGCCAGAAGGCTCGGCTTGGCGTAAAATACGTTCACAAAAAAGGACGCGTGCTGATTGGTTTTCGCGAACGTAACAAGGGCTTTCTTGCTGATATGCTGCAGTGTGAAGTGCTGATACCTGAAGTCGGATTGAAACTTAAGGATTTGATCGAGCTAGTAGAAAGTATGGATGCTAAAGAAAGTATCCCACAGATTGAGGTTGCAGCAGATGACCAAAATGTCGTTCTAGTGTTTCGGCATCTGAAAGATCTGAACGAAAAAGACCTGTCAAGTCTAACGGAATTCGCCAAATCCAGTGGTTTATGGATTCAACTACAACCAAAGGGCATGGACTCAATTCATAATCTTTATCCAGCAAACCAGATACTCAGATATCGACCATTGGCGGATGAAGATATTGAAATAAATTTTAAAGCGAGTGATTTTACCCAGGTCAATCATGCGATTAATCAGCAAATGGTAAAGCAGGTTTTACATTTACTCGACCTGCAGGCGGATGATTGCGTGCTGGATTTATTTTGCGGCCTGGGAAATTTTACGCTACCAATGTCAAAAAAATGCTCTCGGGTGACTGGTGTTGAAGGCGACTCGATTATGGTCGCGCGTGCAAAAGAAAACGCGTTGCGACAGGGGATTGAAAATACTGACTATTTTGTCGCTGATTTAACTCAGGTTGGTACAACCGGGGAAGATTCTGTTGAAAGCTGGATGTTACAAAAATTCGACAAGATTTTACTCGATCCACCACGTTCAGGTGCACAGGAGATAGTTTCTTTGTTCAAGCAGTTTAAAGCGCAAACGATTGTTTATGTGTCCTGCCAGCCATCAAGTTTGGTGCGGGATGCTAAAATTCTGTGTCAACAAGGTTATCGGCTTTCTAAATTAGGGGTCATGGATATGTTTCCACAAACAGCCCACGTCGAATCAATGGCGGTTTTTGTCAGGAAATAATCCCGAAAAGTTAATTGTGCTTCAATGCACTCATTTAGGGCGTTTTATTCTTATTGGCTATTTTATAGTGCAAATTCGTGTGATTTATTCCCTTGTCGTTACTCTGGTGCCATAATCCTAACGTAAATTTTCTTATCCGCCAACATTCCAATCCCACCATTCAGGAGCCATAGTGAAGATCATAACCGCAATTATTAAACCATTTAAACTGGATGATGTAAGGGCTGCATTATCTGAAAGAGGCATTAATGGATTAACCGCCTACGAAGTCAAAGGTTTTGGACGTCAAAAGGGTCACACTGAATTGTATCGTGGCGCTGAGTATGTCATTGATTTTATCCCTAAAATGAAGATTGAAGTGGCCGTAGATGATGACCAGGTCGAGCAGATCATCGAGGCGATTTGTGAAACCGCAAGAACCGGCAAAATTGGTGACGGTAAAATATTTGTCACACCCTTAGAAAATGCGGTTCGAATTCGGACTGGTGAATCCGGATCAACGGCGTTGTAATGGTTTTGAAAATGAAGTTTAAATGGTTTTCTGTTATTGCATTTACTAGTTTGTTTCTTTTTACAGGTTCATTATCTGCAGCAGAAACCCTGGATTCAGGTGATACCAGCTGGATTTTGGTTTCGACTGCGCTGGTGCTATTTATGACGATACCAGGGCTTGCACTGTTTTATGGCGGCCTGGTCAGAAGTAAAAACGTATTGTCAATCCTGATGCAATGTTTCGCCATAACCTGTGTAGTAACAATACTCTGGGTTGTGATTGGTTATAGCCTGGCATTTTCAGATGGCGGTGCTATAAATAACTGGATCGGTGGATTGTCTAATTTATTCCTGGCCAATGTTACCCGTGAATCTCTGGTTGGGACTATTCCAGAATCTGTTTTCAGTGTGTTTCAACTGACTTTTGCAATCATCACGCCGGCGTTAATCGTAGGTGGATTTGCCGAGCGAATGCGGTTTTCAGCAATGCTCAGCTTTAGTGTAATCTGGTTTTTACTGGTCTACCTGCCGATTTGTCACTGGGTCTGGGGCGGCGGCTGGTTAGGTCAGATGGGGCTGCTTGATTTTGCTGGTGGAACGGTGGTTCACATCACCGCAGGTGTAGCTGCTTTAACAGTTGCTGTGGTACTTGGTAATCGCAGTGGATTTCCTGGGAAAGCAATGTTACCGCACAACATGACGATGACAGTAACTGGTGCAGGTATGTTATGGGTTGGCTGGTTTGGTTTTAATGGCGGCAGCGCACTGGCCGCAAATGGGGATGCTGGCATGGCATTATTCGTTACTCATATCAGTGCGGCTACCGGTGCATTTACCTGGATGATGATTGAATGGATCAAGTTTGGTAAACCCTCGGCATTAGGTTTGGTCACGGGTATGGTTGCCGGGCTTGGCACAATTACGCCTGCATCGGGTTTTGTCGGGCCGATGGGCGCTCTCGTTATTGGATTCGCAGCGGGCATAGTGTGTTATTTGGCTACCACTTATCTCAAGCAAGCTTTGAAAATAGATGATTCTCTGGATGTCTTCCCAGTGCATGGCGTTGGCGGGATACTTGGAACAATTTTAGCCGGCGTATTTGTTGCTGCAAGTCTGGGTGGAGCAGGTTTTGCCGAAGGAATGGACACTTTTGCACAAGTCAAGGTGCAGGTTATTGGCGTGATTGCGACTGTCGCATGGACTGCTGTGCTGACCTATATCATCCTTAAAGTGGTTGCACTATTTATCGAACTCCGTGTAAATGAAGAAGATGAACATATGGGCCTGGATTTGTTCTCACACGATGAAAAGGGTTACAACCTTTGATGTGTAGGTTGGGTTGAGCGAAACCCAACTTACTCTGAATATTTGGACATTATTCAATTGCAAACGGGAAGGGTGGTGGTCCCGTAAAAGTTGGAGAAGAAATACTGGCCTGTTGCCCGTTATCTGTCCATGGAATAACGAATTTAGTACTACGTTTTTTCTGAGCAGCGATTGCACTTTGCTGGTTGACATTATTGATGGTAATTAACTCGACCGTCATTTGAGCTGTTTCCAACGTAGCAATGCCATATCCATGCGCATCGGTATCAGCATAAACCAGATGCTGGTTGACCATCTCATCCTTATTCATTTCTATCTGTTCCAGATCGTTAGTTGCAGTGGCCACCTGCGCAGATTTAATACCATTTAACAGCGAGTTATTCAAATTGTTTACGAATGCATTGGTGCCAGGAGAAGATGACAGGCTACTGTCATAGGTTATTAGCTCACGGATCTGGCTTTCTAATGTTGTTGGTTGAACTATGCGCGTTAGATTTTCAACTGCCTTAAATTGAGAGATGGAACTGACTGCACCGCAGACCGCTTCGACCATGGCAACCTGGTTATTACTGTCATCAAAATCATTCCAGACTTCACCGGCAAAATGCGCATGTAAATCACCGGACAAGGAAACCACATTTTGAATATTTTGATCTAGTAAAAATTGTAATAGTTCTTTTCGTTCACTGTTATATCCATCCCAACTATCAACTGATATCAACACATCTTCAAGGTTGTTCTCTAAAGCCGATAAATTGAGTAACAGCCTCATTAAGGGCACAGAGTTTGCCCAGATTTTCCAGCGAGAAGTCGAGCGTTGAAGATTTTGTTTGAACCAGTCTTTTTGTTTACTACCGAGCATCGTGCCTGGCGGTGAGAAACGCCTGGGATTGAGAATAAAACTACCAAGAAACAAAAAGGTGTCCGGGTCGCCATTGTTAGCTGTAATGCCAGCGTCAAGATCATTTTGAAGTTCAAGCGGCAGGGCGACTCTAGGGCTGAAGAAAAGGTCAATATTTCCCGTTAAATCTTCAGGAATTGCGTGATCGCTTCGATAACTGCGATTATCAGTGAGAATCAATTGCAACATGGCGCCATACTGCAAGCTGCGATAAATGGTCAGGCTGGCAATTGCATTCAGGTTGTCTTCGTTAATGACCTGATTGAACTGGTTGATTTGATCATTGGTCGATTCAGTGACTTCGATAAATTCAAAATCTTGAGAATGTATTAAATCCTCATCGGTATTTTCAGGACGGGTCAGATTCACCGGCATGTACTCAAACCAGGCCTGGTTTGCGGCAACTTTCCTGGGTTGAGAAGGTTCGTTAGTACTGCTATCCGGACCGGAATCTTCATAATTGGCTTCGGTTTGCCAGCAATCATCACTAAATTCGTGGTCATCCCAGACTGGCACAAAAGGCCATCTTGCTCTAGCTGCCTGTAAGTCCGGGTCACTTAAATATTGTTTATAAAGTTGACGATAATCAGCCAAGGTTTGAGCATATTCAATGCCATCAGTAGTTATCGAGCCATCGATAAACTGATTGATATTTCGCTCCTGTCCATCGAGATCAGTCAATCCCAACTCTATGGCCTGAAGGTTTTCGTCAACAGGTGTTTGCAACGGATCGTTGCGGGTTTCATAAATAAAATCACCAAGATGAAGCACGAACTGAATTTGTTCATCTGCCGAGGCTACAATATCGTCATTAATCAAACTTCGATAAGCATTATAAAAGCCGTGCTTTCGTTCCTGACACGACATGAATGCGAGTTTTACTGTCTGCGTGCTTTGAGGATCGGGCGCAGTACGAGTACGACCCGTGATTGAGAAATTTGTATCGCTGATAAATCGATAAAAATAAATGGTGTCTGAACCCAGTCCATCGATCAAAATTCGTAATGTGTAATCGCTGTTTGAATTCGCTGTATAGTCGCGCTCAAAAAAGAGTTGGTCGAAATTCTCATCGAGAGCAAACTGTAGCCTGATTTTCACCGGCGATGCGGTGTTTTCCACAGGCTCGGCACGAGTCCATAACATCACGCTAGTAGGGCCTGGGTCTCCAGATGCAACACCCTGGGGAAAGTGAGCCAGCACATCCTCCTGATCTGAAGAACAACCTGTATTAAACTGCAAACCGGAAACATAGGTTATAAAACAGCCGGAGAGCTTTAAAAATTGTCGTCGCTGCATGAATTTAACCGATAAAGAGTGTGGTAATTATGATAGCGCAGGAATAAAATTGCTATTCCAAAAAGAAATTTCTGCAGTGTATAAGGGCGGATGCATTGCTTAACCAGTTGGAGAAAGAGAAATGAACATACAGTTTAAATTGAATTCAGTGCTTCGAGTTTTAATACTGATCGCTACGGTTCCTTTATTGTTTTCGTGTGGAAGTTCAAGTGAGGATGATGGCTCGGGTGGTGGGTCAAATGTAAATACAACGACAGCCGTTCAAAACGCCTCGAAAAGTATCAGCGATATTATTACGAGTAATGCCAATGGTATTTCTGGTGTTGGTGGCGATTCAGAGGCATTGATCCCTTTGCTGGCACTCCTGGGGGTAACACTTACTGATAGTGGTGCACCGGGTTTAAGTGATGACCTGATCAATATCATGGAGGGTGCTCTGGATACTAGTAATCAAGATATCACGCAAACAGGTGATGTGATTACTATCATGCCATCTCCTACACGGATTTGTGATGATATCGCTGCTGAACTGGGTTTTGCTGCTGGAAGCGATGAATATAATGCCTGTCTGGAAGTTGTAGGAGGTATTGTAATTACCATAGTCGCCACTAGTGATACCTCGGGGACTTTATCGATCAGCCATAGTGGGATTACGCCATTTACCGTGCAATATTCACCGACACAACTGATCTTTACACACAATCTTGCAAATTCATTCGCGGTTTATCAAAGTATACTTGCGATTACAACGCCGGATGATCCAGTTGACATTCCAGATACAATTGCTGGTGTTATAGAAATGACGATTACTGAATTAGGGGTAGATCATGGTTCTATTGTTATCCGCGTAACAGAAACTCTGGGCGTTACTGATGTCAGTGATGGTGTAGACTTCACTCTTGGGCCATCAACACTATTATCAATTGAAGCTGACGGTGTAGCCGAAACCGCCACAGTCTCCAGTGTGATTGGTGCTGTTACAGCCATGTTCCCGGTTGAAATTACTCCTTCGCAGGATGGACTAGGTAGTTTGATCTTAGCTGGATCAGAAGTGACCCTGAATGTGACTAATAATGGTGATGGGCTTGATGGAACACTGTCATTTGGGCCACTCAATTTTGATATCGACAATATCGATTCAATAGATTTTTTGTTCGATCCTGATTTTACGATTGATCCTGTTACTGATGTCATTACTTTGGATACGGCATTGGATCTTGATCTGGAAGTAGATGATTCTTTCGGGTTATATGATATCGCAGGCACACTGTTCGTGGATGCACCTGCTGGTACATCTTTTGGAGCAACAGCTGCCGATCAATCTATCTTCCAGATAAAATCAGGTTCAATGACATTTGTAGGAACAGGGGACTTTCCAAATGTGAATGATACTGTTTCAGTCAACCAGTGTTTTAGTCTTCTTACGGGGCCAATAACCTGCCCATAGTGATTGGATTCAATAGGAAAAGTAAAAACGTCAGCCGCTCGCTCGGCTGACGGTTTTTATAACATAGCCTGATTTTGAACAGCCTGTTAAATAATCCCAGATTCCAGACTAGCCGCCATCAACATACCTAACTCTTCGCACTGAGTTTCAAATTTCGCTCGATACTCACCATGTAGAATGATCGGTTCCTGAACCGTCTTCCACTTTAAACCAGTCGTAATTTTCCCAACCGCAATTCGGGTACCCGTACCATCCAGACCGGCGCGAATATACAGCGCAAAGGGCATGGCCTCAGTGTGTTCGAGGCAGGGGTAATAAATGCGGTCAAAAAAATCTTTAAGCGCACCACTCATATAACCAAAATTTTCCGTAGTCCCCAGGATAATCGCATCGGCCCATAAGACATCATCCGGCGTGGCCTGTAGTGGTGGAATAAATTTAATTGCTACTCCTTCGATATCTTCATGATTTGCGCCACGCAAAGTGGCATCGACTAGCCTTTGCGTATTTTCAGACGGGTTATGGGCGACGATTAGCAGATGTTTTTGATCAGACATAAAGTGATAATAAATGGAGCCAGCAAGATTGGGTAGCTTTTCAGGCAAATTGCAGTAATCTTCTTCCCGGATTTCACTTGCTATTAGTATTTTACTAAGGGTTTAATTATGATCGATCAACCGCACGGTAATTTAACCACTCGCACGCTTGCGATGCCTGCCGATTCCAATCCTTCAGGCGATATCTTTGGCGGCTGGGTTTTATCGCAAATGGACATTGCGGCTGGAATCTGTTCCCGCGAACGTGCGCTCTGCCGAACAGTTACTGTAGCTCTGGATCGCATGAGTTTTATTCAGCCCGTGAAAATTGGTGATGTACTTTGCGTGTACACCGAAGTGGTCGGTGTCGGTAATTCATCGATGGATATTCATGTTGAAGCATGGGCGCAACGAGATCGTTCCAATAATAAAATGAAGGTTACCGAGGCCAAATTTAAATTTGTAGCGCTCGATGACAGTGGGCGACCGACGCCAGTGCCAAAGTTATAATTTGCCTTCTCGACGCCCTGACATTTACGGATCATTCAGCCATGATTCAGCACTGCTAATCTCTGGCCTGAAATAGCAAATCATGCGACCATCGGAGCTTGATTTTGTACTTTCATGCCAGGGTGCGACACCATGTACAACGAGCCGATGTAGCAAATAGGCTTCACCAGGTTTCGCGGAAATGGTAATCCGGCGGCATTGTTCAAATACCTTTTGTCGAACAGCGTGATAGCTATCAGTAATATCCTGCATACCCCATGTTTCAACATCATGGCCGCTAAATCTTGTAACCATAGCTTCGCGAACTAGCTTATGGGAACCCTCCCACACCACAATAGGAGAAGCGGCTTCATCAAAATTCACTAGTGGAAGACCCAGAATAAAACCATGATATTCACGCAAGAAACGTCGACGTTTAGGACCTTCGGCTAAAAATCCATCGACATGTGCCGCATCGCGATTTTGACGAAAACCAAAAGCTTCCTCTGATTCGGATGGCATAGGCTGGGGATAACCGGGGTAACAAACCGAGATCTGCGCCTGGTCCAATTTAATCTGATCGGATTTAATGGGGTCAAATTGAATAATTTGATGGATAAAATCAATTACTTCTCCCTGTAAGTTTGGGCTTTCATCTATCGATCCATCCGGCCGATTCGGTAATACATTAACACCTGCGAACCAGGTGCCTCCACAGCGTAACCATTTTTCATTCTCTTTAGCTTGCACAGCCTTGCGTGCATGGGGTAAAACAGCTTTTATCCATAACGCAATGTTTAGGTCGTATTCAAAGCGACACCAACCCTGTTCGAAAAACTGTTTTTTATTGATCTCGTGATTGCTCATAATGAGTCTGATGTTATTATCCTGGAAGTCACTTTTGGACAGCATCCATATCTGCCTTGCTCGTCCGCCTAAGTATAATCATATTGGAGTAACACATGAAGTTAGACATTGATTTCGTCCGCGCACAGTTTTCACAATTACAAGATGAACCAGAATTTGTTTTCGCCTCGAATGCCGGAGGTAGTTACGTTTGCAACCAGGTCAACGAGATCATGGAGTATTACAACCGACATACACGCGTACAACCCTATTCTCGTTTTGCTACTTCAAGTGAAGCTGGCAAAGCCATGGATCGAGCTAAACAGGTTTGGGCAGATGCGCTGAATATTGACCTTTCTGAATTGACGATTGGCCCTTCAACTTCTATCAATACCTATGTTATGTCACATGCAATCGGTGCGAGTTGGAAACCGGGTGATGAAATTATCGTGACTAATCAGGACCACGAAGCCAATAGTGGCGTCTGGCGTCGTAAGGCTGATGAAAAGGGCGTCAAGATTCGGCAATGGGAAGTTGATCGTGAAATCGGCTTGCTCGATGCCGAACAATTATTACCTCTGCTCAACGATAAAACTCGTTGGGTCTTTTTTACGCATTGCTCTAATGTGGTTGGCACTACAAATCCGGTTGCCGATATCACTCAGCAGATTAAAACCAACAGTCAGGCCAGGGTATTTGTCGATGCTGTTGCTTACGCGCCACATCATATTTGTGATTTGAAAGCCCTTGGTATCGATGGTTATGCGTTCAGTCTATACAAGGTTTTTGGTCCACATCAAAGCCTGCTCTATATTAACCGCGAGCTTAGCGAAGATCTGACATCGCAGGCACATTACTTCCTTGCGGGCAATCCGGCAAAAGATTTCAATCCAGCAGGGCCACAACACGCACAGATTGCAGCCTGCGCAGGTGTCATTGATTATTTCAATCAGTTTCACGATTTTCATTTTGGTAAAACAGAAACCAGTCCAGCAAGTAAAATGGAAAATATTCAACATCTGATTCATAAGTATGAAAATAAACTCGCCGCCCCAATTCTTGATTTTCTTTCCAATCATTCAGATATACGACTGATCGGCAAACCCAATATCAAAGATAATGATCGCGCACCAACGATTGCTTTTAAGCCGTTAAAACAAAGTTCCGAATCGTTTGTGCATAAATTACAAGATGCTGGAATAGGTACCGAAAACGGCCATTTTTATGCACACCGACTTATTTCTGATCTGGGAATCGAGCCGGAAGACGGCATTGTACGGTTATCGTTAGTGCACTATAACCAGCAAAGCGATGTCGACAAAATTGTTCGCGAACTGGATCGAGCGTTAAGCTAAACGTCCACTCTTTTACTGTCGATCCAGGCTTTTGTCATGTTATTAGCCTGGCATCTTTACTAATTCTGACACTTCAAGGGAGCCGCCTATATCAAGAAAAGGGCAGGCCTTTGCAATCGACAATGCCGCATCCATAGATTCTGCTTCAATGATCGTGTAACCGGACATTGTCGTGGTTCCTCCTGCAGTGACAGTGCCATCTGAGTTAACTGTACTGGTATCTTTAAGTGGATTAGCTGGGCTAACAGCTGAGTCGCCTAATGAAGATAACCAGTCCATATATTTAGACATATGTTGCTGACCTTCCTCAGGGCTGGAAGGTTGATCGCCACCCAGGTAAACAATAATGAATTTGGGCATTTTCCTATCTCCTTTGTTGAAATTTAATTAATTATCCCTCAATTATACATTTTCGGTTCGATGGCACACAGCTTCGATATTGTGACCATCTGGATCTATAACAAATGCGCCATAGTAATCTGGGTGGTAAATTTCCCTAACCCCAGGTTTCCCATTGTCTCTGGCTCCAGCAGCAATAGCGGCTTCATAGAATTGATCTACTTTTTCTCTGCTTTCAGCTAAGAAGGCGATATGCATAGGGGTTTGTACTTTTTCATCAGGGCCGAGCCAGAAATCTGGCTTGCCATTTTTACCGAATCCTGCCCAGCCTTGTGTTTCAGCGATTAATTCTATGTCTAGTGGCGCTAAAGCCTTTAGATAAAAGGCTTTGCTTTTATCGTAATCGGTTATTGCGATTCCTATGTGATCGATGATCATGTTCTTTTCTCTTTAGTTAGCCCTGTTATCAATGTCAGATGTATCCCTGGCAGCTTCAAATAGTAATTCGTCCTGGCAGATATGTTAACGCTTTTCCTGCCCAGTAGTTTTCTGTTAACAATCATTATTGTGGAGCCTGTAGTTATTAGCAATCCATATTCTAGCTTCATCAAGGTCAGAAAATATTTTTATTGCATCATTCAGATCGTGAGATTTTGACATGGTAGTAGATATTGCCACACATGAGATGTTAGCTGATACAGCAGCGGCAACGCCATTTTCAGAATCTTCAATTGCGATGCATTCTGAGACATTTAGACCAAGCTGCTGTACCGCCAGCAAATAACCTTCTGGCGATGGTTTACTGTTTTTTACATCATCTCCAGTAACAATAGTTTGAAAGTGTCCCTGGAAATTATTGGTTGCAATTGTTGCATCAACCCCTATTCGGCTAGCACCTGTAACTATCGCAATTTTGATACCTTTCTCGATAAAAAAATCGATAGATCTCCTGGCTCCGACCGTGAGAGGGAATGCCTTCCTGGACAGAAAGGACTTAGTGGCTAAGCTTTTGGCTGTTATTAATACTGACGGAGAAATAGTTAAAGAATACCGGTCAACAATAACTGCCGCATTTTCGGGTGTAGGAATACCGGCATAATGATCTATGTAGTCTTCTACCTTAAGAATAACTCCATGTGATTCTAAAATTGCGACCCACATTTCAAAATGCAAAAACTCAGAATCAACCAGCGTTCCATCATAATCGAAAAGAATGGCTTTAATAGTTGTCATTTTTTTTATTTCTCATTGATTGTTAATGAGGTTGCCGAATGACCTAACCATGGTTGCTCAACTGACTTCCAGGCAGTCTGTTTTGTTAAAATGCGTTAATGTTGTTTCGATCATTAAGTATCATTTTCAGTTGATTGATACAGCAGATCCACCGTGCAACTTGACTCCAGTAGTTTGGAATCTTTGATTTCTCCGGTCACCACCATTTCCTGACCCTTTTTAAGGCCAGAGGATACGCTATCAGGTACGTCCTGAAGTGTCAGAATTACCTGGATATTATATTTATCACTCATCAGGTATACCTGATGTCTGGATGAAGAGGAGCCAGTGGATACTGTTTTAGTGATTATTGCAGTGCCTTTCAGTAAAGCACCTTTGATGGATTCAGCATAAGAGTTAAACCCAACCGGTGTAAAATTGTTACATTGACTGGCGAGTTCACTTAAATTGATTGCGGTGTTATTACCGTCACTAGTGCTTTCCGCTATGCTCTCTGCTGATACCGGCATCCTGGCCAATTCGACCGGTTTCTTCGGTTCTTGCTTCGAGACCGTTGGTGTTTTGGTTTCTACTGCTTTTTTAGTTTCAGTTATCTTTTTGGGTTTAAGCTGAGGTTTGAGCTTTGCTATAACAGTGCTCTCGCTCATTTGTGTTATAGCCGTAGCCTCTTGCGATGAAATGCCACTTTTTAACATCAGTTTATTTAGAGCATCAGAGGCTTTTTTAAAACCTGAATCTGCCGCTTTCTGAAAGTAGACGATAGCTAAGGCAGCTTCCATTTTGCTTTTTGAATGCTGCCACCGATTGTTGTAAATCACAGCGAGTGCATAGCTTGCGTCAGCAACACCCTGATCTGCTGCCATTTTGTACCACTTAACAGGGTCTCCTGAATTTTTGAATTTTTCGGTTTCTGAAAGGCTGTAAAGAATATTGCCTAGCAAGTATTGAGCGTCAACATTACCGGATATTGCTATTGGTTCTAACAAGTCCACTGCTTGTTCAGGATATCCTGCGTAATATTTTTCAATGGCCTGGTTCAATTCAGTCGAATTTGCGCTGGCACTGGTTGCAACGATAACGAGTAGAAAAGCAGGTAATAAAGTATTTAACAGCTGTTTTAAAAATCCACGCATTATTTTTGCCCTCAACTTAAAAGAACAAGAATAGATCGTGATCCACTACGATCTCACGATCTATCTTGTTTATTAAGTGTAACCATTTTTAAACTTTACCTCTACATTTGAACAAGACGAAAACAGCATATAGTGAATGCAAGGGAGAAAATCTTCAATTTTCTCGAGTTTGAGATTCGAGTTCTGTGAAGTTTTAGTAATGGCTAGCGCCATCCTATGTGTAACCGGGAAAATGAGCGTTCTCGGTGATAAAAGCCAGGCTGATTGTGCTGACTAGAAGGATGAATCACCCACGTCTTTGCAGAGAGATGTGCTTCTAAGAAAAGCCGGCAGTTTTCGACTTGATGATAGATGGAATTGAAATCAGTAAGACGGCCACGATAAAATTCCAGATTTTCCATCAGTGAAAATTGCCCAACGTCGCCCTAATCATCTCTTGTTATTTGTTAATAACAGAATCTAAGTAACAAGATATATAGCCACATTCTAAGCATGCATGCGAAACGACGCGATTATTCTTTTTTAAGCCAGAGTCTATCTTTGGCACACCAGATCGTGTTTTTGCTTTTCTGAATATTTAATAAAGAATGATCCAAAACTAATAAACCCAGACCTGATGTCACCAATTATAATTTCATTCCCACACTGTAAACACTTGTGCTTATGCATCATCATTTCTCTTTTAAAAGCCTTGTTGCCAAGAACTGAGCATTTCAAAGACGCAGAACGATAGCGGCGCGACTTTGAAATGCTCAGCTATTGGTTTTGTATACGTTTTCAAGATGGTTCGTATCACCCCAGACTTCTAATGACCACATACCATTTTCTTTAATAAAGCTATTGTATGTAGCGTTCTTTCTCATATATCGATCTTCATTTCCAGGCTGTAAGCCTACAACAAACTCGAAAAACCCTCTCAAGATGCCTCCATGAGAAACAACAACGATTGACTCACTTGGATGCATATCTGCGAGACGATTCATGACCCTAATAGATCGTTCTAGCCTTTGACGTTGACTTTCCCCATTTGGAATTACGTAATCAAATTTGTTGATTGAGTTATATTCACGCCATTCAGCAGGGAAATTTTCTTTCATTTCCTTCCGGGTGTAACTCTGAAATATACCCATATTTCTTTCTCGTAATTCTATGTCTAAATTGATTTCTAGGTTGCAAGCCTGGGAAATGCTTGTAGCAGTTTGAGTCGCTCTGCCTAAATCACTGCTGTATAAATGGGTAAAGGAGTTTTGTTTTAATCTTTCAGCAATCGCCTCGGCCTGTTTTTCACCTCTTTCGGAAAGAGGACTATCGAGGTGCCCCATTTCCCTTTCTTCGATATTCCAAAGGGTTTCACCATGCCTTATGAAAATTACTCGTGTCATCTTGGTTTCCTAATACGTATAACGCCTTGCTAAAGGGCTTGCCGTATTAACAAGTTTGGACTTTAAATTAGCATAAAACTTAAACGAAACTAAATTACTCCGCTAGAAGCCCTGCTTAAGGCAAGCCCGCTTTTGAGCAACTTGTTATGTATTATTTGGTCTTGGTGAGTTCAAGTTCTAAATTGACACAGATTGTTTACATCCATTCCATAGCAAAAGCTATGGATGAAGAAATTTGTGAACCTAAAATTTTATTTGTTCTATTGTCCAAGTTTTTGCGGAGTCATTTGAAAAATCTTGATTAAGAACGTATTGCTTATTTTCAGGTGTAACTGCTACGGTTGTACTTGCAGTTATAGCCTTAGCATTTATTACTTTAGCTGTTTTCCAGTCATTCTTGCTCGATAATTCAATAAACATATTACCACCTGGAGATTTTCCATTATTTGTTACACCAACAACATTTCCTTTAAAGTTAATAAACATTCCATCAAAACCAGTATAACCTGAGTTTGAAATTTTTACGACTTTAGCTGATTTAGGGTCATTCACGGGAATTTTAACCAAACCGTAATCTGCATAAAGCCATTTATCGTTTACATTGAGTATAGAAACCAATAGATAACCATCTGGATGAAAGTCCAATCCATTAGGTCCACTTGGTATACCTGTTTCATTAGTCCAAAAAATACTTGGCTTTCCATCTAAATCTACTTTATAGATAATGTGCGCATACCAATCCGATATATAAACATTACCCTCATTATCTACAGCGATGTCATTTGCAAAGTAGGCACTTGCATTAGGTACTAAAAAAGACAAGTTAATGTCTTTTTCAATAGCTCCTGTTTCCAAGTTATAAATCCTTAAATAAGATGTTCCTTTTGTTGCAGGGTCTTTGTCAAACAATTCTGTACCGTTGAAACCTGCTGCCAAAAGTCTATTTCTTTTATAATCAATTTGAAGACCTGCAGTAGATAAAGGGAATTTTTGACCACTGGTAAAAGGTTTATAAGTCCCATCAAAACTTACTTTAATTATGGGGTCTGCATTGAGTGAAGATAATAAAAATGTATTATCTTTTTTATTAAACTCAATTCCTTCAGGATTTTGAGCTATACCCTCTATTTTTATAGTCTCGGGGCTGGCTATTGATTTTAGAGATCCCGCGGCAGCATGCGTAGATGCTGCAAAGAGCATGACAAAAACAGGAATGATAGTTCCTAATTTTTTCAGGTGAGTTGATTTCATTTTTACTTCCTTATTTGTGGGTTAGTGTTGGCAGAATAGTTATGCTCTAAATTGGTATATTTTCAATACTATGAACTAAAGCCTTCCACTTTTAAATACTGTGTACGATTAGCTGAATAATTAGAGGGATTTGCAATTAACCACTTATTATATAAGCTTAATATTGTTCAAAAATTAGTAAAGGTAAGTATTCTGTGAAAATGATCCTGCTTTTATTCTGTTTTCTTAGCCTTGTTAGCGCTGCCTGTGATAACACCTCTAAATTTACAAAGATAACCACTGGGGTAGATTCATCGTCAACAAATTCTGAAAAATCACAAGTATTTTATCAGGACGTTACAAAAAGCCACTTACCGCCAAGACTTTTTGGACAGTGCATGGATGCAGATGCAGGGGATGCGGACGGCGATGGCGATTTAGACTTGATATTAGCTATGGAATTCAATCCAAACATACTTCTATTTAACGATGGCTTTGGCCATTTTTCTTATGCAAATAAACACTTACCTAAGGATATACACGATAGTGAGGAAGTAGAATTTGCCGATTTTGATGGTGATGGTGATTTAGATCTAATTTTTGTGAGTGAAGATGACAAAACTAACGAGTTTTACGTGAATCAGGGAAAGGGAAATTATGTCGATGCCTCAGATCGTATTCCGGTTAAGGGCACATCGAATGCCCATGCAGTGTTAGATTTGGATAATGACGGTGACCTCGACATTTTAATCGCAAATTATGGTTCTAATCGAGTACTTATCAATGACAGCTTTGCGAATTTTAGTGACCAAACAAATAAATACTGGATAAACGATAACAACGCACAAACACAAGATCTTGAGTTGCTTGATGTTGACGGGGATGGTGATCTGGACGTTATTTCTGCAAACGAAGGACAAAATGAACTATTTTTGAATAATAAAGGCAAATTACAACTAGCCAAAGATAATTTACCTTTAATTAAAGATGAGACAAGGGAAATTAAATCGGCCGATATTGATAATGATGGAGATTTAGATTTACTGGTTGCCAACGTAAAATTCGTGTCTCGTTCTTCTAAAAACCAGGATTATTTATTACTAAATGATGGGCATGGTATTTTTACTATTGCACCAGACGGGCATCTTCCTTTGAGTAGACGCGATCATTTTACCATTCAATTTGTTGATCTCGATGGCGACAAGGATATTGATATTTTAGCCCCCCATTCTGAGATCGGGATTGGCGCTGGAGACCTGATGGTATTGCTAAATGATGGAAAAGGAATTTTTAGCGAAACCCAATCTGATAAAATGGTTTTAAATCACCTTAAAGGGAACACTTTTGATATTGAAGTTTCCGATTTTAATGGTGATGGCCAACAAGATCTTTTCTTCTGCAACCGAGGAACAGGGATGCCAGGAAACATAAACGGTAGTGGTGGGCAAGCTCAGCTATTGTTTCGAATTAGATCCCATTCGCCTTAGATATAAAAATGGGAAAAACTCATCCCCCACTCTATTTCTGCGATTAGCAGTTGATATTTGGGAGAGTTTACTACGTTTATTGTTGAATATTCTTTTGCGTCGCAGACACATAACATTGTATTTAACAGGAATAAAAATTCTCTATATTTTCTTACTATATCTGGACTATATTTCCCTATATTCATATATACGTGTACAAAACAGGAAAATCGAAACTATCAAAGAAACTCTCCGACAATCATGAAAATATCTACTCTAATCGAAAGCCTTTCGTTTTTTCGAACTTGTCAGAAAGTATTCTATTGTAACTATTATGCTATTCAATAAACTCAACAACCGCATCCTGTAACCACAAACCCAGGTAATCACTAAAACTCCGGCGAACAATAATTTCGTAGACAGGTTTGTCGTCGATCTGTGCAATCAAAACGCCGGTCTTTGCCAGCCTGGTTTGTGCGCAGTCTCCGACACTGAATTGACGTGGATGTAAATCGATTGTGCAGGCCTTTTCTATTAAAGCTCTGGCATTACTGCCGCCGATGGTAATGATGGTTTGTCCGCTGCTGACATCGGTTACCGAGGAGAAGATATTTTTAAGCTTTTTACGGAGCTTAGCTTCCAGTTCAGTTTGTTGATCTGGCGCAGTAATTATTAGCCATTCATCTGGGCCTAACCAGTAAATTTCCAGGTTGTCACTGGTTACAAAGGTATTGGCTTTTAGGGGCAGGTCTATACCCAGAAGTGTGAAAGCTGCTTTGAGAAAAGCTTTATTTTCAGCGCGACCTCGTAGGTTCAGGTGACCCATGAAAGGTAATTCGTTTAGATCTATATCGACTGCTTTTTCAAACAAGCGTAGATTGATCTGAACCAGAGGGCTTTCAGGGATTGTAAGTGTTTTGTTTTTAGGCATTTTGCTTGTCTCCGGCAGGATCGTAAAACACCGGGCTACAGGTTGTCGCTTTGATCACTTTGCCTTTGTCTACCGGGATATAAACCGTTTCACCGATTCGTGATAATCCGCCTTTGACCAGTGCCATTGCAATGCTGTGACCCAGACAGGCGCTGTAATAACTTGAGGTAACATGTCCCATCATGGGAACAGGTTTTGGTGCATGGGGATCATCGACAATTTGATTACCTTCTGGCAGTACATCGCCAGGAATTTCGGTCATCAGGCCTACCAGTTGTTTGCGATCGTTACGAATGCAATCTTCACGGAATAATGAACGCTTACCGAGGAAATCTTTGGTTTTAGAAACCACCCAATCCATACCCAAATCAACCGGAGTAACTGAACCATCGGTATCCTGTCCAACGATGACATAACCTTTTTCTGCACGTAAAATATGCAGTGCTTCTGTGCCGTAGGGAGTAATGTCGTATTTTTCTCCGGCATCCATCAGCGCCTGCCACATCTGGCGACCATAATTTGCCGGCACATTAACTTCGTAAGCCAGTTCGCCAGAAAAACTGATGCGGTTAACACGTGCGTTAACACCACAAACAGTCCCTTCTCTGGACGACATAAAGGGAAAAGCTTCAGCATCAAAATCAATGTCTTCACAGATACTACTGACCACTTTACGACTAGCTGGTCCGACAACGGCGGCAGTTGCCCAGTGGTCTGTGACCGAAGTTAAAAACACTTCCAGCTCTGGCCACTCGGTTTGTAACCAACGCTCCATCCAGGCAAATACCGATGCTGCACCGCCCGTGGTCGTGTGCATATAATAAAGGTCTTCTGCGTAGCGAATGGTGACACCATCATCCATTACCATGCCGTCTTCGCCCAGCATGAAACCGTATCTGGCTTTGTTGATATCGAGTTTCAACCAGGCGTTGGTGTAGATGCGATTGAGAAATTCACCGGCGTCTTTACCTTCAATAGTAATTTTGCCCAGTGTTGATGCATCCATAATGCCGACGCTTTCTCGCGTTGCCAGACATTCTCGATTGACTGCATCGTGCATTGATTCTCCAGCCTTCGGATAATACCAGGGGCGTTTCCATTGGCCGACATTTTCAAACTCGGCGCCATTTTCTTCGTGCCAGCTATGCATTGCCGTTTTACGTACAGGATCGAACAATTTACTGCCGAGGTCCTGCCCAATGATTGACCCGAAAGTTACCGGTGTGTAATTTGGTCGAAAGGTCGTGGTGCCTGTCTCTGCAATTGTTTTGCCGAGTGCGCGCGCCAGTATGGCCATGCCGTTGATGTTTCCAATCTTGCCCTGATCGGTACCAAAACCGAGCGCTGTGTAACGTTTGACGTGCTCAATAGAATGATAACCTTCGCGTGCAGCCAACATAATGTCGGATGCAGCCACATCGTTTTGCAGGTCAACAAATTGCTTGGGGCCGCGTCCAGGTGGGTGAGTCGATGGCACCAACCACATGGGCTCAAGTGGTGTTTTATCTTTTTCTTCGGTTTTAGGCAAAACTGGTATTTTATTGCTGACAGGTTTTGCCTTATGTTTGAATCCACAGCGTTTGGCCGCTTCGGCGCCTGCATCCAGGCCTTCTTTAAGACAGGAGTTCAGATCAAAACTGCCATTGGCCGCACCGGCTGATTGTTCATTTTGAATCGGTTTTCCAGGGATAAAACAACAGTTGGTTTCATCCCAGACAGGTCTTGCGCCTGATTGAGAACTGAGGTGAATAACCGGACTCCAGCCGCCAGACACGGCGAGCAGGTCGCAGTCGATATTTCGAGGAGCACCAGTGACAGAGCCGGAATCATCCAGCGACATAATCTGCACGCCGGTGATGTGTTTTTTA
>Ga0256847_1000697_pt1 | contig 19909 bp, 20 predicted proteins | sample TeddybearmetaG_FD_189099 | JGI IMG/M metagenome (GOLD analysis project Ga0256847, IMG submission 189099) | Hydrothermal vent microbial communities from East Pacific Rise, Pacific Ocean - Teddybear | ecosystem: Environmental > Aquatic > Marine > Hydrothermal vents | place: Pacific Ocean: East... | reverse complement strand
TGGACGTTTATGTAGGGCCACTTTTTCTTTCTTCCAATCTTGTACCGATTGCGTTTTAATAAATTCTGTTGACAGTGTAATATCAACTGCAATACACAACTGAGTACTGCCTGATAATGTTTGCAACAAATCTGTAAACATTTTTTCATTGCGATAGGGCGTTTCAATAAATAGTTGTGACTGATCTTTATCGAAAGACAACCTTTCTAATTGTTTTATACTTTTTTTACGTTCGCCTTTATCAATGGGCAAATAGCCATTAAAAGCAAAATTCTGTCCATTTAATCCGGAACTCATCATTGCCATTATAATAGACGAAGGGCCTACTAAAGGCACAACCTTAATATTTTTTTGGTGCGCCATCTGTACAATTAAAGCGCCAGGATCCGCAACAGCTGGAACACCAGCTTCGGATACTAAACCAATATTTAAACCCTCTGAACAAACATCTAAATAATGCTGTGATTCTAATGCATCCGTAAATTTATCTAATACGTAAATATGCAATGAAGATTGCGATTTTCTAGGTGATATTTTCTTAATAAACCTTCGTGCCGATTTTTCATTTTCAACGATATAATGATTAATCTTTTCAATCACTTTTTTAACTGAAATAGGAAGCACTTCGAGCGGCTCATTATCACCCAAAGTTGTCGGAATTAAATATAATTTTCCCTGCTTTTCCATATTACAATTTCTTTGCTATTACTGAACAAGCTTTATCTAAGAGTTTATATACGTTTTCAAAACCATACGCTCCTCCATAATAAGGATCAGGAACATCCACATTTTCATTTGGGAAAATTTCATTTAAAATCATATAAACTTTCGCACTATCTTTTTCATTTCTAGCCAATGTCAGGACATCTCTTTTATTCGAATTATCCATCACATAAATAAAATCAAAGGTGTCGTAATCATCCACTTCAAATTGCCTACAACGTTGGTCAGAAATATCCAAATTATAATCACTGGCAACAGCCACAGAACGTTTATCAGGCAAACCACCTATATGATAGTTGCCAGTTCCGGCAGAATCAACAAAAACTATATCAGGATTAACTTTTGATTTAAGAATACCTTCGGCTAATGGTGAGCGACAAATATTTCCGAGGCAAACCATTAAAACACGTACCATTTTAAAATCTATTTAAGATTAAAATGATAATTTTTTGGTAATATCTTCAACATATTTTCGAAATTGCTTGTCTGTTTCGGTAAGATTATCAACTGTCTTACAAGCATGTAATACGGTAGCATGATCTCTACTACCAATTTGAGAACCGATACTAGCCAACGAAGCTTTTGTCATACGTTTTGCAAAAAACATTGCTAATTGGCGCGCTTGTACAATATGTCTTTTTCTAGTTTTAGATTGCAATGTAGTAACATCCATTTCAAAGTATTTAGAAACAACTTTTTGAATGTAATCTATAGACACCTCTCGTTTGGTATTTTTAACGAACTTATCTACAATCTGTTTGGTTAAAGCCAACGTAAATTCTTTTCTATTAAAAGAAGCCTGCGCTATCATTGAAATCAATACACCTTCTAACTCTCGTATATTTGATTTAATATTTTTCGCAATATATTCTACTATTTCTTCCGGCATCTCTACACCATCTCTAAATAGTTTGTTTTGCAATATTAATATTCTGGTTTCATAATCTGGCGGCATTAATTCAGCAGAAAGCCCCCATTTAAAACGAGACAATAAGCGCTGTTCAATATCTTGCATTTCAACAGGCGCCTTATCTGAAGTCAAAATAACCTGTTTACCGTTTTGATGTAAATGATTAAAAATGTGAAAAAATACATCTTGAGTACCCGCTTTACCAGATAAGAACTGTACATCATCAACAATCAACACATCTATCATTTGGTAGAAATGAATAAAATCATTTCTAGAATTCCCTTTAACAGAATCAATATATTGCTGTGTAAACTTTTCTGCAGAAATATACAATACTGTTTTTTCAGGGTATTTATCTTTAATATCTACACCTATAGCGTGTGCTAAATGTGTTTTACCCAACCCTACACCACCATAAATCAATAACGGATTAAAAGATGTGCCTCCAGGTTTGTTAGAAACAGCCATACTTGCAGATCGAGCCAACCTATTAGCATCTCCTTCAATAAAATTATCAAAACTATAGTTAGGGTTTAATTGAGATTCAATCTTTATTTTCTGAATTCCAGGAATAATAAAAGGATTTCTCAATTCTCTTTTATCAAATTCTAAAGGCACAGTAACTCCTTGAGAATTGAAAGGTTTTCTATTTGAACTTGGTATTTTAACAGTATGAGGGTTTTTACTGCTATACGCATTTTCCATTTTTACGTCATATATCAACTTTGCATCTTCACCCAATTCACGAACCAACGCGACTCTTAATAACTTAATATAATGCTCTTCCAACCACTCATAAAAAAACTTACTAGGCACCTGAATAGTCAATGCTTCTCCTGTAACCTTTATAGGCTTAATAGGTACAAACCAAGTTTTATAAGCTTGGGGTTTAATGTTGTCCTTGATAAAAGACAAACAATTATTCCAAACTGAAGTAGCAGTTTTCGTCATTCTAAGGGTCTAGTTTTTTTGGTTAAGATTGATAAGAGATTTTTCAGGGTTTTCTCTTATAATTTTCGTGTTACAAAAGTGTGAATATTTTTTGTTATAAAAAAATAAAATACCGTTGATTATTAATTATTTTTTTCGTAAACTCTCGCTCATGAAAAAAATTCATTTTAATGCTTAGTCATAAACTGCAAATTCGGGTTCGATATGGTGAAACCGACCAAATGGGTTACGTATATTACGGTAACTACGCCCAATACTTTGAAATGGGAAGAGTTGAATGGTTACGTAACCTTGGCATATCATATAAACGTATGGAAGACTCTGGTATTATGCTACCTGTATTAAATTTGAATATTGAGTATAAAAACCCCGCCAAATACGATGATTTATTGACTATAAAAACCACTTTACTTAAAAAGCCTTCAGTTAGAATTGAATTTGGTTTTGAAGTCTATAATGAAAATAAAGAATTATTGACAAAAGGTTATACATCATTGGTGTTTATTGACATGAAAAGGAATAGACCTACCAAGGCTCCAAAATATATTCTTGAAAAAGTTGATGATTTATTTTAAATTGCATTTGGTATTAGATTTTGCACTTTAACTTTTCTCAACTCTTCAAAGGCCGATTTCACTTTTTCGGCTTCTTTTTTCCGAATAGAAATCTCAAATTCACAATTCAATTCCATTTTTTGAGTTTGAATGGTCACATTATTTTCTTTAATAATGCGCATTACTTTATTCATATATTGATATTCAAAAATAAGTTTGAAATAAATATCAATCGTTTTTGTAATAACCTGAGAAGATTCCAATGCCAATTGTGCTGTCGTTTTATATGCATTTACAAGTCCACCCACGCCTAATTTAGTTCCTCCAAAATATCGCACTACTATAATTAGTATATTGGTCACTTCTTTTGAAAGAATCTGTCCATAAATGGGCTGCCCTGCAGAATTATTAGGTTCACCATCATCATTCGCCCTAAACACAACTTTTTCGACACCTAATTGCCATGCATAACACCAATGCCTAGCTTTATGATGCTCTCTTTTCAACTCATCAATAAATTCTTTAACCTGTTCTTCTCTTTGCAACGGATACGCATAACCTAAAAATTTACTGCCCCTATCTTTAAAAATAACAACTGAAGAAGCTTTGCTTATTGTTTTATATGTGTCTTTTTCTAACAACTCTTATTTCGTATTACTTTCAAGTTATCCAATTGAATTGCTTGATTATATATTACTTTTCCTTTAATAATTGGAGCACATACTCCTTTATTAAAATTTACATCTCCTACAAAAATTCGAGCTTCATCCCATAAGTTAATATCAATAAAAGATCGAAGTGTTTGTAAACCTCCTTCAATGATTACTGATTGAACAGTATAATTGTATAATACTTTACAAATTTGTTGTGGTAAGTCATTAGAAAAATCAACTTGTTCAAAAATTAAATTATCATTCGTTACTCCTTTCTTCTTTTCGGTAATAACTATTGTTTTAATAGTACTATCAAACAAATGATACTTCTCAGGAATTCTCAAGTTTCTATCCAACACAACTCTTATAGGATTTTTTCCAACCCAACTGCGTATATTTAATTTCGGATTATCATTTATAGCGGTATTGGTCCCAACTAAAATAGCTTGTTCTTCACTACGCCATTTATGTACTAATTGTCTTGAATATTGATTTGTTATCCATATCGGTTTAGCCTCCTCTCCCTTGGGGAGAGTACCAATGTGAGGACTTATAAACCCATCCTTCGTTTCCGCCCATTTCAATATAATATAAGGTCTCTTTTTTGTATGATAAGTAAAAAAACGTTTATTAACAGCTATACATTCATTTTCTAACACCCCAACTTCAACATGACAACCCTGTTTTTCTAATTTTTCAATTCCTTTCCCAGCAACCTTATCAAAAGGGTCAATACAACCTACAACCACTTTTGGTATTTTATGTTTTACTATTAAATCTGAACAAGGTGGTGTTTTACCAAAGTGATTACACGGCTCTAGACTCACATATAAGGTTGACTTATTGAGCATTTTTTTATCAATAACGGAATTGATTGCATTGACCTCCGCATGATTACCTCCATAAGGACTTGTATATCCTTCTCCAATGATGCTATTATCATATACAATAACACTTCCTACCATAGGATTTGGACTCGTACTACCCAGTCCGTTTTTAGCCAATTCAATACAGCGTTTCATATATTTTTCATGTATCTTCACAGCACAAAAATACTGTTTATATACGTATGCTTATTAGAAAAATAAAACCTGCTGACAATCCATTTATAGAACACATTATAAAATCATCGCTTGTTGAATTTGGTTTACCGATGATGGGTACGGCATACGAAGATGAAGACACGCAACATATGTATGAGGCATATCAAAGTAACAGGGCTGTGTATTTTGTATTGGAAGATAATGGTACCATTGTTGGAGGTGGTGGAATAAAAGAGTTACAAAACAATATCGATAATGTTTGTGAACTTCAAAAAATGTATTTTGCACCTGAAGCTCGTGGTAAAGGATATGGGAAAATTATGTTTGATAAATGTATGAATGCTGCAAAAAAATTCAATTATGTACAATGCTATCTTGAATCTGCAGGGTCATTAAAAGCTGCCATACATATCTATGAAAAAAATGGTTTTAAACACCTGGAAGGTCCTTTGGGTGGCACAGGTCATTATTCTTGTGAAGTTTGGATGCTTAAAGACTTAGACACGAATTTCACCAATTAACACTTAAATACTCGTGAACCCCGAAGTTTCGGGAGTAAAATTTGCGTCTCATATGACAATTCAAGAATTAAAATTTACCTTTTTAAATGATTTAGTAACGCTATACCCAAAAGAAGAAATACAATCTTTTTTTAACTTGTTAGTTTCTTATAAACTAAAATTGACAAGGGTTGATATTGTATTAAATCCCAATCAAATTATTCGAAAAAATGATTTAGATTTTTTTCAAAATGCATTGACAGAATTACAACAGGAAAAACCTATACAATATATACTAGGTGAAACTGAATTTTACGGACTACCCTTTAAAGTTGACAAAAATGTATTGATTCCCAGAGCTGAAACTGAAGAGCTGGTGGAGTGGATTTTAGAAGATGTAAAACATAAGACACAAGACGTAAGACAACTCCAAATCTTAGATATTGGTACAGGTAGCGGTTGTATTGCTATTTCAATAGCTAAAAATTCACCCAATGCCATTGTTTCTGCGTTAGATATTTCTAAACAAGCAGTACAATTAGCACAACAAAATGCGAAACTTAATCATGTCAACATTCATTTTATTGAGGAAGATATTCTACAAATCAACCGTCATTCTGTCCCGAAGCTTCGGGAGTATTCAGAATCTCAAAAATACGACATCATAGTAAGTAATCCGCCATATGTACGCGAACTAGAAAAACATGAGATTAAGAAAAATGTGCTAGATTACGAACCTCAATTAGCCTTATTTGTTACCGATGAAAACCCATTATTATTCTATGATAAAATAGCTGATTTCGCCAAGGAACACTTAACTAAAAACGGACAATTGTATTTTGAAATCAATCAGTATTTAGGAAAGGAAATGGTTGCATTACTCACACAAAAAGGTTTTGCAGAAATTGAACTAAAAAAAGATATTTTGGGTAATGATAGAATGCTAAGGGGATTATTTAACCATCAGCAATCTTCTGGCAATAACCTTTCTTAATTCTAACATTTTCTTAATTGGCATCATATTTGCAAACCATTTAGTAATTAATATATAAATTTTTAATAAATGATTAAAGGAACAGTAAAATTCTTCAATGATGCCAAAGGATTTGGCTTCATAACCGAAGAAGGTTCAAACAAAGAACATTTCGTTCACGTTTCTGGATTAATCGACGAAATTCGTGAAAGCGATACCGTTGAATTTGATTTACAGGAAGGTAAAAAAGGATTAAACGCAGTAAATGTAAAAGTAATATAAATACTAGTTAATTTTTTAATGAAAAGCCTATCAATTGATGGGCTTTTTTTATACGTTAGTTTTGGAGTATCATACTAAAACATTAACTCAAACTCATTAAACTAGCTTTTAAGGTTTCTATTTTAGCCAATGCATCTGCTTCTTTTTTACGTTCACTTGCAATGACTTGATCTGGAGCATTATTTACAAACCGTTCATTTGACAGTTTTTTCTGAACTGATTTTAAAAACCCTTGAGTATAGTTTAATTCATCTGTCAATTTTTTGACTTCTTCTTCTACATTGATAGTTCCTGACATAGGAATAAAATACTCATTAGACTTCACTCTAAAAGTCAAGGCACTTTCTACCGCATCAGTTACATAATTGATACTTTCAAGGTTTCCTAATTTAATAATTATAGCATCAAATGTAGTTGTTGCTTTCTCCTTATTCAGCACTGAAAAGGCGATCTTTTCTTTAAAAGAAATATTCTTTTCTTTTCTAATAGAACGGATACCCGAAATTACCTCAGCGGCAAAATCAAATTCAGCAGTCAATGTTTTATTCATTGGTTTAGAATCTGGGTATTTTGCAACAATCAACGCTTCTTCTGGTTTTCTCTTGTCAATATATTGCCAAATTTCCTCTGTTAAAAATGGCATAAAAGGGTGTAATAATTTCAAATTATTTTCGAAAATTGCAATCACACTTTGATATGTCTTTACATCTATGGGTTTTTCATAAGCAGGTTTAATCATTTCTAAAAACCATGAACAGAAATCATCCCAAATTAGTTTATAGGTTGCCATTAAAGCATCTGACAGTCTATATTTACTAAAATGATCTTCTATTTCAACTACTATTTCCTGAAACTTAGCTTCGTACCATTCAATTGCTATTGCTGATGCAATTGGCTGTTCAATTTCGTCATTTATTTTCCATCCCTTAACCAATCTAAACGCATTCCATATTTTATTAGCAAAACCTTTTCCTTGTTGGCACAATGTTTCATCAAACATTATATCATTCCCTGCAGAAGCGCTCAATAATAAACCTACACGTACTCCATCAGCTCCAAATTGCTCAATAAGTTTCAGTGCATCGGGAGAATTTCCTAAAGATTTACTCATTTTACGACGTTGCTTGTCGCGCACCAATCCTGTTAAATATACATTTTCAAAAGGTCGTTTTCCTGTATATTCATACCCCGAAATAATCATTCGGGCTACCCAAAAGAAGAGAATGTCTGGCCCTGTAACTAAATCATTGGTTGGGTAGTAATACTGAAATTCTTTATTGTCAGGGTTTCTTATTCCATCAAACACACTCATCGGCCATAACCAAGAAGAGAACCAAGTATCTAATACATCGTTATCTTGTCTTAAGTCTTCAATCTTTAATCCTTGATTTTCAGTCTTCTTTTGAGCCAACTCCAGTGCTTCTTCCCTGTTATGAGCTACTACAAAATCTTCTTTTCCATCTCCATAGAAATAGGCAGGAATTTGTTGTCCCCACCATAACTGACGCGAAATATTCCAATCACGAATATTCTCTAACCAATGTCTATAAGTATTTTCAAATTTTCTAGGAAACAATTTTACTTCTCTATCAACTAAAACCGATTTAATAGCTGGTTTTACCAAATCTTCCATTTTTAAAAACCATTGATCTGATAAACGTGGTTCTATCACAGCTTTCGTACGCTCACTTGTTCCAACCTTATTGATGTAAGGTTCCGTTTTCACTAAAAACCCTTTTTCTTCTAACTCTTTTGCAATTTCTTTACGAACAACAAATCTGTCTTTTCCTTGGTAATGCAATCCGAAAGAATTTAAGCTAGCATTTTCATTAAAAATATCAATTACTTCAAGTTTATGTTTTTCTCCTAAAATTTTATCATTTTCATCATGCGCAGGTGTAACTTTCAAACAACCTGTACCAAATTCAATATCAACATAGTCATCTTCAATAATAGGAATTACACGATTACATAAAGGCACAATTGCTTTTTTTCCTTTTAAATGCAGAGAACGTTCATCATTCGGATTGATACAAATGGCAGTATCTCCTAAAATCGTTTCTGGTCTCGTAGTTGCAATAGTTACTTTTTCGTCACTCCCTTCTATATTGTATTGTAAATAGTACAACAATCCCTGACGTTCTTCATAAACCACTTCCTCATCAGACAAGGTAGTTTTGGCTTCTGGATCCCAATTTACCATGCGATACCCTCTGTATATCAACCCTTTATTATATAAATCAATAAATGTTTTGATTACTGCTTCGCTCATGTCAGCATCCATCGTAAATTTAGTTCTATCCCAATCACATGAACAGCCTAATTTCTTTAATTGTTCTAGAATTACACCTCCATATTCATGTGTCCAATCCCAGGCATGATTTAAAAATTCCTCACGAGTTAAGTCATTTTTATCTATTCCCTGCTCTTTTAATTTCGCAACCACTTTTGCTTCAGTAGCAATTGATGCATGATCAGTACCAGGCACCCAACAAGCATTTTTACCCAATAAACGTGCACGACGTATCAAGACATCTTGAATTGTATTATTCAACATATGTCCCATATGTAATATACCAGTCACATTTGGTGGCGGAATTACAATAGTATATGGCTCTCTTTCATCTGGTGTTGAATGAAAATAATTGTGCTTCATCCAATAGTCATACCACTTACTTTCAACTTGGCTAGCATCATATTTTGATGGAATATTCATAGTTTGGAATAGTTTTTGAAAACAATTTGCAAAGTTACAATTATAAGCAATATGGTAAAATTTTACTCGTTATAAATTTACGGACCACACTTATGGTTTAAAATAGTATCTTTACCACATAAAACATATCATTAAAATGAAAAAATTTGCACTTATTTTATTTGTTGGATTCTTAGGGTTTTCAATGAATGCCCAACAACAAGTTGTCGCCAAGAAAGTTGATAAAAATGCCCCCGCATTTAAATTTGAAACAGAAGTAGTTAATTATGGTGAAATTGCAAGAAACTCTGACGGGAAAAGAGTTTTTAAATTTACCAATATTGGTAATTCTCCATTAATTATTACAAATGTTAAAGGAAGTTGCGGTTGTACTGTACCAACAAGTCCTAAAGAACCTATCATGCCAGGTGCTCAAGGCGAGATAGAAGTTAAATACGCAACAAATAGAATTGGACCTTTTTCGAAAACAGTTACTATTACTTCTAATGCTACTGAAGCTACCAAAGTGATTACAATAAAAGGTAAAGTATTGAATGATAAAGACAGTGAAATTTTATTAAAAAAGAAAACAGTAGTTTCTCAATAAATTACAAAATTATATATATAAAAGAGTCTCATATGAGGCTCTTTTTTTATAAGATTTTTTCTAACTTAAACGAGTACGATAATACCTTACCCTCTCTTTCAACTAATAATTTAATCCTTTTATCTTCTTTATCAGAAAATAACTGCATTATTTCTTGTAATTTATAATTATATGCAGGCTTTCCATTAATTTGAAGAATAACATCTCCCAAATTAAGACCTGCTCTGTGTGCAGGAGAGTCTTTTCTAATTACAGATATTTGATATGATTGTTTAAAGGCATATACATAATTATAGATTATTTCTACGGCAGTAGAATTATCATTTTTAGCACCTCCATATAGGGAACTCTGTTTTTCACGAACTAACATTGTACCACTATAAGAGAGTTCTATACCACTCATATTGTATAAAAAGGGTACATTAAAATATTTTGATTTCTTTTTAAAAGTAATTTTTCCGTTGGGATAATCAATAATAATCTTAAATCTGCTTAAAATTCCTGCTCCTAAAGTGCCATTACGCTCTTTATATCTATATACCGATTTAATAGAGCTTGAATCGGGATACGCAACATTGGCATCTGTAAAAATATAGTCGCCTATTATAATTTTACTAATCTTACTACGCTTGCCATAAATATTACCACTCAATCCTTTACCTAAATAATCGACAAAATAGCTGTCAGGTACTTTAATTTTATCACTCGACCTCTCAAACAACCAAAGTGCATCACTTGCTCCTGAGTCAATCAATAATTTTACTTTATTATTTATACCATCTTTAGATTGTACAACAAGATCTATATAAGGTTTGTTTTTATAAAAATTTAAATCAAAATTTTTACACTTCTTACATTTTTTATAGACATAGTTAGATGGTTTGTAAAATTTTAGTCTATTCGAAGTATAATTAATATCAATAATAAAATCATGGAACAAATCACCACCGATAATACCATTAATATTAACTCCTAAGCTTGAAGATAAATCGAATTCTTTACCTGGAATAAGGTATACCATGTGATACCCATTTACAATTCTTCCTATTCGAATTTGATTATTGGTCGATTTAATCGCATTCATATAATCTCCTTCTCCCAGCCCTTTTATTCTTATCTTTTTTGTGTTTTTTAGTTTTAAAGAATCTTCTACACTCAAATTAAACATAATAGAATTACTAACTCCAGTATCCAATAAAAAATGCAATTCGCTACCATTGACCTTTACAGGAATTACTATTAAATTATTAATTAGTTTAAAGGACATTGCAAAACTTTCTTGACCTCCAATAATTTTAAATGTATCCTGAGAATAGCAATTTACAGCCATAAAAAAAACACATAACACAATGTTTATACTTCTCAACATCTATTTAGGTATATCTTCTAAATTTATGAAAAATTTAAAAGTGACACCTCCTTTTAGCAAAACTTTAACTATTATTACCCTTTTAAAATTCTATTAGGATAGAGTCGTTATTCCGAATTTATTTTCGCAATTTTGTAGTAAAACAAAACAAATGCCATCAATATCGAGTAAAGGCAAACAAATGCCTGAGTCACCCATTCGAAAATTAGTTCCTTATGCCGAAGGTGCCAAAAAAAGAGGTGTAAAAGTATTCCATTTAAATATTGGTCAACCTGATATAAAAACACCGCAGGTAGCACTTGATGCGGTTAAAAATAGTGCTATAGAAGTAGTAGCATATGCACGTTCAGAAGGCTCAGAAGAATATAGAACTAAGTTAGCAGCGTATTACGCCAACAACGATATTCAAGTCAATGCAAATGATATTATTGTTACCACTGGTGGTAGCGAAGCACTACTTTTTACTTTTGGTAGCATTATGGATACTGGTGATGAAGTAATTATTCCAGAACCTTTTTATGCAAATTATAATGGATTTTCAACAGCATCTGGTATAACCGTTGTTCCAGTTATATCAAAAATAGAAGATAATTTTGCACTCCCTCCTATTGAGGAATTTGAAAAACTAATTACTCCTAAAACAAAGGCAATACTAATTTGTAATCCGGGAAATCCGACAGGGTATTTATATTCAAAAGAAGAAATTCAAAAACTAGCAACAATTGTAAAAAAACATGATTTGTTTTTAATTGCCGACGAAGTTTATAGAGAATTTACCTACGACGGATTGGAACATTATTCGGTTATGCAAGAAGATGGGTTAGAACAGCATACAATTATGATTGATTCTGTTTCTAAACGTTATAGTATGTGTGGTGCAAGAATCGGCTGCATTGTCTCTAAAAACAAAGAAGTAATTGCCACTGCCTTAAAATTTGCGCAGGCACGATTGAGCCCTCCAACATATGCTCTCATAGCCAGTGAAGCTGCATTAGACACTCCGCAGCGTTATTTTGATGATGTAATCAACGAATATGTAGACAGACGAAATACCTTAATTGCAGAACTTCAAAAGGTGGAAGGTCTAAAAGTGGCCACCCCAAAAGGTGCTTTTTATTGTATTGTTGAGCTTCCAGTAAAAAATGCTGATAATTTCGCACAATGGCTATTAGAAGATTTTCATTTAAATAACGAAACTATCATGGTAGCTCCTGCAGCAGGGTTTTATTCTACAGAAGGCTTAGGATTAAATCAGGTTAGGATAGCATATGTACTTAATAAAGAAGATTTAATTCGTTCGGTTCAAATATTAAAGGAAGCTTTAGAAACCTATAACCAATAAAATCACCTTGAGTGTAGTCAAAAGGTCTCGACTACGCTCGACCTGACAACAAATAAATAAATATTGAATATACAACAAAACATATCTTTAAAAACGTATAATACCTTTGGTATTGATGTCAATGCTAAAAAATTTGTTGACATCACTTCACTAGATGAGTTAAAGGAATTGCTTACTGCTGAAAAAGATTTTTTTATCCTTAGCGGAGGAAGCAATATATTATTTACAAAAGATATAAATAAGTTGGTAATTCATCTCAACCTAAAAGGAAAAGAAATTCTCCGTTCTACTGAGAATGATATCTACGTAAAGGTACAAGCTGGTGAGAATTGGCATGAATTTGTACTGTGGTGTATTGAACATAATTATGGTGGGGTTGAGAATTTATCACTAATTCCTGGTAATGTTGGTACAACCCCTATTCAAAATATTGGCGCGTATGGTGTTGAAATTAAAGATATTATCTATGAAGTTGAAGGATTTGAAATTAATTCAAATATTACTAAATTATTCAGCAATAAAGAGTGTGGATTTGGTTATCGAAATTCCATTTTTAAAAATGAACAAAAAGGCAACTACATTATAACGAGTGTAACCTTTAAACTTACAAAAGGTGTCCATAAACTAAATAGTTCTTATGGTGCTATTCAATCGAAATTACAAAAAAATAATAGTAAGAATCGAGGTATAAAGGATATCTCCAATGCTGTAATTGCCATTAGACAAAATAAACTTCCAGATCCAAAAGAAATAGGTAATAGTGGTAGTTTCTTTAAAAATCCTATTATATCAACCACTGAATTTAAAAAATTACAACAAAAAAATCCTGGCATGCCTCATTATATTATTTCCGCTGACGAAGTCAAAGTGCCTGCTGGATGGTTAGTAGAGCAATGTGGGTTTAAAGGCAAACGTTTTGGCGATGCCGGTGTTCATAAAAATCAGGCATTGGTATTGGTTAATTATGGAAACGCTACGGGAAAAGAGATTTTAGAATTGTCTAAAAAAATTCAACAATCTGTGTTAGAAAAATTTACTATTCTGTTAGAAACGGAAGTTAATATCATATAAGAATCCCGTTAGATATTAATACCAAACGGGATTTGTTAAAAATTAATCTTCATCCTGCTTAATTAGTTTCCAAATTACAGCTCCTAACACACCTCCTAATAGCGGAGCAATAATGAATAACCATAATTGTGATAATGCGAGTCCACCAGCAAATATAGCTGGACCAATACTACGTGCAGGATTTACTGAAACACCCGTTACAGGTATTCCAACAATATGAATCATTGCTAATGCCAAACCAATAGCTATTCCAGCAAATTTACCTGGAGCATTTTTATGGGTAGCTCCAAAAATTACCAATAAGAAAATTGCAGTTAATACTACTTCAACAATAAAAGATGATTTCATATCATAACCTTTTGGTGAACCTTCACCAAATCCGTTTTGTCCCAATCCGTTTATGGCAATATCATAACCCGATAGACCTTGCGCAATTAAATACAATACTCCAGCTCCTAAAATGGCTCCAATAATCTGAAAAACTATATAACCGCCAGCATCTTTTGCACCAATTTTACCCGAAAAGAGCATGGCAACTGTAATGGCAGGATTTATATGACATCCTGAAATGGGTCCAATGGCATATACCATTGCTAATACAGCAATACCAAACGCAAAAGAAATTCCTAAAAAGCCAACATCACCACCAGCAAGAACTGCACTACCACAGCCCATAAACACAAGAACAAAAGTTCCTAATAATTCTGCAACGTATTTTTTCATAATAGTTAAGGTTAAATTAATTGATTATTAATAAGACACTTATATGTGTTAAAAGTCACATAATCTCAATTATACAAAATAAAATTTATGCTTCTAGCCATGGATCTTTTAGTATCTTTGCATAAAATTTTTAACATGAAACTTCTTTTACTAACAATTGGTTTATTGGCATTGGCAGTTGCCGGAATTGCCATTAAAATTTGGGCAAAAAAAGATGGTAAATTTGCAGGAACTTGTGCTAGTCAGAATCCTGTTTTAAACAAAGAAGGTATTGCCTGTGGTTTTTGTGGAAAAACACCAGACCAATTTGATTCATGTGAAGAACCTCAGCATCAATAAAAAATGCTATTTTTTATTTTGTCATTCATTTTTACTATTTGTGTAGCGATTCAACTGATATATTACTTTTTTTTATTTAGCAAATTCTCTTTTTACAAACCTCAAAAAACAGCTACAACTACTGTTCCTGTTTCAGTAATTATTTGCGCTAAAAACGAAGCTAAAAACATTGACAAACACCTTGAATCTGTACTAACTCAAGATTATAATAACTTTGAAGTAATTGTTGTCAACGACGCCTCTACAGATAACACCTTGAAAATACTCAACGCATTTAAAAACGACCATCCTCATTTAAAGGTTGTTGATATTAAACCGACTTCAATATATACAGGTAATAAAAAAAATGCAGTTACAAAAGGTATCGAGGCAGCTACAAATGAACACCTTCTTTTTACAGATGCCGATTGCAAACCGTTGTCAAAAAATTGGATTACTGAAATGACCTCACAGTTTTCTGAAAATACAACCATTATTTTAGGTTATGGTGGATATCAAAAATCCAACAATTCAATCTTAAATAAAATTATACGATATGAAACCTTGCTAACCGCAGTTCAATATTTTTCTTACGCGAAATCTGGAATTCCATATATGGGTGTGGGTAGAAATTTAGCCTATACCAAAAGTCAATTTAATCTGGCTAATGGATTTTCAAATCACACTGAAATGCAATCAGGGGACGATGATTTGTTTATAAATAAGATGGCAACTAAAAGAAATACAGCTATCTGTTTTTCCAATGAAAGTTTTACCATTTCTACACCTAAAAAAACGATTGGAACATGGTTTAATCAGAAAAGGAGGCATCTTACCACGGCGAATCACTACAAACCTATTCATCAATTCTTATTGGGTTTATTTTTCCTTTCACAATTTCTATTCTGGTTCTTAGCAATAATACTAATACTATTTTCGTTTAAATGGCAACTTGTAACTATTTTACTAACTATTCGTCTAATTACACAATATATAATTCTAGGAAATTCAGCAAAAAAACTTTGTGAAAAAGACCTTATCCTATTTTTTCCGATACTAGATTTTATGCTTGTTATCTTTCAATTAGGAATCTTTTTAAGGAATTCGATATCAAAACCCACATCTTGGTGAACAAAACAAAAGACATATTAGAAACAATTAATAAAGCGAAACAAGGAAAAGATACCGCGTATACTTTATTGTTAAATATGTTTTGGAAAGATGTATACAGATTCTTATACAGCAAAACAAACAATGAAAATGAAGCAGAAGATTTAGCCATCAGAACATTTGCAAAAGCTTTTGATAAGATTGCTAGTTTTGATGAAAAGTATGAGTTTAAAACATGGTTAATTTCTATTTCTAATAATCTTTTTATTGATCAGTTACGTAAACGAAAAACAGAAACCATATCTATTCATAAAAAAGATGCTGAAGTTCATAAAATTAAAGACGACGAGCCTACACCTGCCGACAAACTAATTATTGAACAAAATTTAGCGCAATTACTCGCCTATATAAAGCAATTAAAACCTCATTATCAAGAAATTATCAATCTTCGCTTTTTTCAGGAAATGAGTTATAAAGAAATGGCCACCACACTTAATGAGCCTATGAGTAATATTAAAGTTAAGTTATTGAGGGCTAAAAAGTTATTAGCAGAAATCATTACTAAATCTAATTCTTAAATTTTTAATATCTTCACACGTTTTAATTTTTGTAATTCTTTAAAAATTAACAGGTGAAAAAAAATTGGATAAAATCGCTAGGGCCTGGATTATTGTTTGCAGGTGCTGCCATTGGTGTATCCCATTTAGTACAATCTACCCGTGCTGGTGCTGACTTCGGATTCGGTTTGCTCTGGGCATTGTTACTAGTGAATATTTTTAAATATCCATTTTTTCAGTATGGACCTCGATATGCTACTGCTACTGGTGAAAGTTTAATAGATGGTTATAAAAAATTGGGTAAAGGCGTTTTAGTACTGTATTATATACTCACTTTTGCTACCATGTTTACCATACAGGCAGCGGTTACTATTGTAACTGCTGGTTTGGCCTCGAATCTTTTCGGAATCACTCCCAACATAATTACTTGGAGTATTATTATAACTATTATTTCGGTTGCAATACTCATAATTGGGAAATATAAATTACTTGACAATCTTATTAAAATTATTATCCTCATACTTACCATAAGTACAATCGTAGCCGTAAGTACTGCCCTGTTTAATACCACGAAGTCACATGATTTTACACAAATTTTTCCAAAAGGTTCTTTAGAAATTGGTTTTTTGATCGCTTTTTTAGGATGGATGCCGGCTCCATTAGATATTTCCGCCTGGCATTCACTTTGGGCTATCGAAAAACAAAAAGACCTTAAAAAGAGTTTTGATACCAAACAAGCAATTTTCGATTTTAATATTGGTTATGCAGCAACCATTTTTTTAGCAATTTGTTTTTTATCATTAGGTGCTTTGGTTATGTTTCAATCTGGTACTGAATTTAGCAGTAGTGCAGGGAAATTTGCACAGCAGATTATCAATTTATATACTGAAAATTTAGGAAGTCAAACCTCCATTTTTATTGCTATTGCAGCATTTGCTACTATGTTTAGCACCACATTAACTACCTTAGATGCATCGCCAAGAGCCATGGCAAAAACAACAGAATTATTATTTAACAAAACCTACAAATACAATTATGGCATTTGGATTGCACTTCTTGCCGTTGGTACGGTACTAATTTTGACCCTATTTATTTCAAATATGATAACCATGATTAAAATAGCGACTATTTTATCATTTTTAACAGCACCCTTTTATGCAATCGCAAATTTCATCTTGATTTCAAGTAAGCATACTCCAAAAGAATGGCATCCGTCCATAGGAATGAAAATTGTAAGTTATTTAGGCATCATTTTTCTTGTGGGGTTTAGTATTTGGTACTTGATAAATTTATAAATAATAGAGAATAGAGAATAGAGAATAGAGAATAGAGAATAGAGAATAGAGAAAAATAATTATTTGACGTTGATGCAAAGGTTTATGTTGTAAATTATTTTTGATTTGAAAAACACAATATTAACACGGAGCAACGAGCACCAAACACATAATATTTTTCCTCTATTTAAGATTGTTATATAATCTAACTTTGTAACTTTGCATTTTAATCATCATCATTTATGTCTGAAGAATCTGTAATCACACCATTAAAAAAACCAAAATGGTTACGTGTAAAACTTCCTATCGGAAAAAAATACACTGAACTACGCGGATTGGTAGATAAGTACAATCTAAATACTATTTGTACCAGTGGTAGCTGTCCTAATATGGGAGAATGCTGGGGTGAAGGTACAGCAACCTTTATGATTTTAGGAAATATATGTACGCGCTCTTGTGGATTTTGTGGTGTAAAAACGGGTAGACCAGAAACCGTTGATTGGGAAGAGCCCGAAAAAGTAGCTCGTTCTATTAAATTGATGAAAATTAAACATGCGGTTATCACTTCTGTAGATAGAGACGATTTAAAAGATGGTGGTTCTATTATTTGGGCGGAAACGGTAGATGCAATTCGTAGAGCGAATCCTGAAACTACCTTAGAAACATTGATTCCTGATTTTCAAGGCATTCATAAAAATATAGATAGAATTATCGCCGTAGCGCCAGAAGTGGTTTCTCATAATGTAGAAACAGTACGACGTTTAACACGTGAAGTTCGTATTCAGGCAAAATATGACAGAAGCCTAGAAGTTCTTAACTATTTAAAAGACAACGGTATCAACCGAACCAAATCTGGTATTATGCTAGGACTTGGTGAATTGGAAGAGGAAGTACTCCAAACGATGGAAGACCTGCGAAATGCCAATGTCAATATTATAACCATTGGTCAATACTTACAACCCAGTAAAAAGCATTTACCTGTTAAAGAATTTATTACTCCTGACCAATTTAAAAAATACGAAGAAGTTGGATTGGAAATGGGTTTTAGACATGTAGAGAGTGGCGCCTTAGTGCGATCCTCTTATAAAGCACAAAAGCATATCCTATAATTTATTATTAACACTTTTTTAGCACTATTTAACGGTTGCTTAACATAGCCCACACAATTTTGGCATGACAATTGCCGTTATATAAGTGAAACAAATCTAAAAATTTGTTTTCATTGTATAAATTATTTGAGTTAGTTAAAAGAAAACGTCCTAGAAATGGGACGTTTTTTTATTTGGCATTATTCCCTCTCCTTTTTTTCAGAATCTACATATGTACTACAAAACCTTTAAGAAAAAATACTAACTTGCGTATATAAGGGATGTATAGTTAATATTAACTATATTCCTACGTTAGGTAGCATTTGAAAAATGACCAGGAAACTGATTTTAATATTAGGTTTAATAATTGTTACAATTGTCTTTCTAAAATTTGGAAGGTCGATTTATATGCCTATGGTAAACAAACTGAAAGGAAAGGAAACTGTTGAATCAAGAATAGAGAATATTCAAGAAAACGTTTGGAATCGACTTGAAAAAGACTTGGGTATAGCTGGCTATAAAATGGACTTTCCAAAAGAGATAATTATTGCAGCCTTTAAAGAAGAAAGAATACTTCAAGTTTATTCAAAAGATTATATTGGAATCAAATTAATAAAAGAATATCCTTTTACAGCTTTTAGTGGTGAATTAGGGCCTAAGTTAAAGGAGGGAGATAGACAGATTCCAGAAGGAATTTATAAAGTTGAGTATTTAAATCCTAACAGCTCATATTATCTGTCCATAAAAGTGAGTTACCCAAATGAGTTTGACAAATCAAAAACCGAATTGACAAATGTATCAGATATGGGTGGAGATATTTTCATACACGGAAAATCAGCAACAATTGGCTGTATTCCGATAGGAGACGAGGCAATAGAAGAAGTGTTTTTATTAACACAAAAAGCAAGAAACAATAATGTTAAAGTAATTATCAGTCCGAGAGATTTTAGAGTAAATTCTAGTTACCCGAAAATTGAGGGAATAAATTGGGAAAACGAATTATACGAAATAATAAATAACGAATTAAAAACGCTACCTAACAATGGCTATAAATAATTGCTTGTTCTCGCCTACTTCTGAAAATCCTCGCGGATTTTCAGTTTGGTGTGTACTTGCAAAGTTAAGTGCTAAACCACGCAACTACCCATAGCCGAGCCGTCAGACTG
>Ga0256847_1000696_pt1 | contig 19917 bp, 16 predicted proteins | sample TeddybearmetaG_FD_189099 | JGI IMG/M metagenome (GOLD analysis project Ga0256847, IMG submission 189099) | Hydrothermal vent microbial communities from East Pacific Rise, Pacific Ocean - Teddybear | ecosystem: Environmental > Aquatic > Marine > Hydrothermal vents | place: Pacific Ocean: East... | reverse complement strand
AAGTTCAAATTTTTGGGAATACCGCCCGCTGCAGGATTGGCGGCAACAAAATTGCTAGTCGATTCATCCATTAATAATCCAGCGTTTAAAGCTGTGCTAATATCGATTCGACCACCACCAATATCAAAAACATCGGCGATAGTAACGCTATTTTCTTTTCTAACACTAGTGACGGCCGTGGAGACTAATGCAGAGTGAATTTGGCCAGCACTCCAATTGGGTCTCAATTGTCTAATTAACGCAGCAGCGCCAGCAACATGGGGGCTTGCCATCGAGGTTCCTTGTAAAAAAGCATAATCAACTTCGCCAATTCCAGCGGCAAGAATATTGACGCCAGGCGCAGACACCGATGGTTTTATCACATCAGGAATAATCGCATTTGCACCACGAGAGCTAAAACTCGCTACGATATCTGCCGCTTGAGGATCAATTCCTACCGCACCGTTGGTACCATTGATGGTTGCCGCGTGACCGGAACCGCTAGCCAGCCACGATTTTAAATTATCTCCATCGGCGGCAACAATTTGAATGCCCGGTATCACATAAATATCGTCTGCTAAAAACGTAGAACCTCCCTGTACATTGGCAAGTACATATCCACCTGCACCGCCAGCGGCAACGTTCTTAGCTTTTTGTACTCGGGCAATATCGCCTCTATCGCAAACGACAATTTGTCCGTTAAAGGTATTAGCAGGAAAGGGATTTAGGCACTGTTCAGGATTGCTATCCCCATTAGTAAAATTTGCGGCGTAAACGATTGAAGTGGTTATGGCGCCAGTTAAACTTCGCCCGGTTATTGTGGATGGTGGAGCAGATGATCCGCCATTCATGTTAGTTAATGTTTTAGTGGGGTACGCACCTCGATCATGAGTTGAAGCGGCAACAGAAGTTATCCAAGGAGCAATCGCTGGAGAGCCAACCGTGCCAGGATTGGGACCTTCATTGCCGGCCGAGGTAACCACAATTATGCCGGCCGCTCTAGCGTTTCTAAAGCCGATGTTGTCTGACGAATTCCAAGGGTTAAAAGCGGGTCCACCAAAGGAATAATTAATCACATCAACGCCGTCATCGATTGCTTGCTCAATAGCCATTAAAGTTGCTCCAGCGGTAGATGAATCCTCGCTGGCAATGCGGTAGACGATGAGATTAGCTCTTGGCGCGACTCCTGTGAGCTCAAAGCCATTGCCAGAACCGAGATCAAAGGTCAGGGTATTCCCAACCGCAGTAGAAGCCACATGCGTCCCATGCCCTGCGTCGTCTTCGGGATCGGTTTCACCTTCTGCGTAGTTGTATGCTCCAATAAGTTTATCGTTGCAAAACCCCGCATTGCTAGCGCAATATCCTAAAAATATGCCATTGCCCAATGGATTGATATGGTTGTATCCGTCATTGGGCGAAATAGCGGCAAAGGATTGATGATTAGATCGAACGCCAGTATCAATCACTCCGACCAGAATGCCTTCGCCTTTTGCAGAAATTCCGGTGGCCGTTCCATTCCAAGCTGACGGCGCTTGAATTAACAATGGTCCGCGATCAGTTTGTGCTTTGTGTTGGCTAGCGAGCTGAATGGATTTTACAAAATCCATTTGAGCAACTGTGCTTGCTTCCTGCGCGGTAAGTTTTATGGCATAGCCATTAATCGCGATTTTATATTCAAACTGTGCTTTTATTTCTTTATTTAATTCGGTCGAAATTAATGCGAGAGTCTCTTGCTGATGCTGTTTAAGGAAACTCTTGTAGGCGATGCTGTTATTGCTATTAGTGTCAAGTTTGGTTAAACCTGAGAATTGATTGGTTTTGTAGTTGGTTTTTGGGCTAGTCGCTCTTAGTTTTTGTAATCCACCAGAATAATTGACTAATGAAGGTTGCTGTAGCTGCACAATGTAGATCTGCTGGTGGAGTAAATAACCTCTGTCATACTTGGAAATTTCAAAGGGTTGCACTGCGGGTTTGGCATTAACCGATAGGGAGGAAACAATCAGACACGCGCTAGTCGCTATAAGGGTATAAAAACTGTGGTTTCTTTTCATGCGCTTCTCTTTATATATTGATACTTACGGGTCTGGTTTTACGGCCATTTAGCAGAGAGCTATTCCGTTATACTAGCTTATGGGCTTCAATTATTGAGGTCATATTCGATAAATGGTTCTTAATATTGACTCAATATGTTAAATATTGTGACAAATTACCCAGAAACACGCATATTTCACCCATCTAACTATTCGATATGGCGATGGAAAACAATAAAAAAATGGCAAACTTGTTTTGCCAATGACCACTGGCGTAGCAAGGAAACAGTTGCGTCAATCATTAGTTCTTATTACTATCAGTCAATTCATGCGTTGGGATGTATTTTATTCTAAACATGAACCACAGACGATCGCTAAATAAAAATAGAACAAACAAAATAAGAGTACCAATCTATGCCTTCCGTTGTTATTTCAGCTACTGGCCTCTATACGCCCGATCAAAGCATATCTAATGATGAATTAGTGGAAAGCTATAACCGCTATGTTGAGCAATATAACCATGACAACTCTCAGTCAATAGAAAAGGGTGATATTGAAGCACTCATAGCATCTAACTCAGCTTTTATAGAAAAAGCATCGGGGATCAAAAGTAGATTTGTTCTAGCTAAAGAACCAATTCTTGATCCTGCTATTATGTCGCCCGAATTCTCTCCCCGAGATGATTCTGAAATGTCATTAATGTGTGAAATGGCGGTTTTTGCTGCAAACCAAGCGCTGACCGAAGCTAAATTAGATGCGAGTGAAATAGATTTAGTCATAGTAGCCGCCTCCAACATGGAACGAGCATATCCCGCTATCGCGATAGAAGTTCAGGCGGCACTAGGTTGTTCCGGTTATGCTTTTGATATGAACGTCGCTTGTTCATCTGCCACTTTTGGGATCAAGACTGCATTCGATGCCTTGGTCGCGGGAACCAATAAAAAAGTACTCATGGTTAATCCCGAGATCTGTTCCGGTCACCTGAATTTTAGAAACAGAGATTGCCATTTTATTTTTGGCGACGTGTGCACGGCTGTAATCCTAGAGCAAAAAGAAACGGCGTTGCAAAGAGGAATAACCAATAGCTTCGAAATAAAGGAATTTAAATTGATCACTCAGTACTCTAATCATATTAGAAATAATTTTGGATTTTTAAATCGTGGTGCTGAAAACCCACAAGATCTATTGTTTAAACAGGAAGGCCGCAAAGTTTTTAAAGAAGTTGTACCGATGGTGATAAAGCTAATCAGCGAAACGGTAGCCCAAGCGGGAAAAACGCTCGACTCTATAAAAACCTATTGGTTGCATCAAGCGAATATTAATATGAATATGATGATCGCTAGAAAGTTGATTGGTCAGTTGCCAACCGAAAAACAAGCGCCGACCGTTCTTGATAGTTATGCCAATACTAGTTCTGCGGGTTCGGTGATTGCTTTTCATCTGCATAAGAATGAATTAGAGCACGGAGAATGCGGAGTGCTTTGTTCGTTTGGCGCAGGCTATTCAGCCGGTGCTGTTGTTCTAGAAAAAATCAGCTAAGGAAATGGTCAATAATTAGGAAGGCTTCAGTCTATCTAGTAGGCGTAATTATCAAACCTTCTTCCAGGTATTTACCAACACTCACACCGAAAGCTTCAGTTTCAAAGGCCTTAAAAATCACATAAGGATTGGATTCTGCATCGGTTTGGATAAAGGACAAATCTATCAGGCGGGTCTTTCGAGGTTTCTTTTGTTCATCTAACACCAAAAGGACTTTGGGCTTCAGCTTGTTGCCCTTTCTATTTCCAGATACGACAATACCGACTTCGCCATTCTTCATTTCGACGATCGTTCCCGCTGGGTAAATTCCACGCCATTCAATAAATTTTAGTACTAACCTCTCATCAAACTTTATGTTTTTATCTTGCATAAGAACTTTGTATGCTTCTACTACGGATATTGCGGAGCGGTAGGGTTGATCGCTGGTTAAAGATTCAAAGGTATCCATGATACTGACAACTTGGACTCGCCTGCTAATTTGTTCCGCCTTTAATCCACGTGGGTAACCTTGACCACCGAGTCGCTCATGATGACTAACTGCGATATCGATGACGGATGGAGGCAAATCTGTTTTCTTTTGTAAAATTCGGTAGGAGTACTGAGGGTGCATGCAAAGTTGTTGCATTTCTTTATCACTAAGACTGTCTTCTTTGTCTAGGAGGTTTTTGTCAATTTTAACTTTACCAATGTCATGCAGTAGAGCGCCTATTCCAATTTCTTCAATTTGTTGTTCTGAGAAGCCTAAAAATCGAGCGAATCCAATACTGAGGATACTAACATTCAAACTGTGTTGAGCAACTGAGTCACGCTCTCCTTTTAACATGGTCATCATCATCATAGCTTCCTCGTTAGAGAAAACTTCTTTTACCATGTTTTTGACGGCTGATTTTACACTGTAAGAATCAAAGTCCTCGCCTAGCATAACCCTATCCAGCACTGTCTTTACCGCTGAACTGCTTTTTTTGTGAGAAATCCGGGCGCTTTTGGTGTGCTTTCTTAAATCAAAATTTTTCATTTGTTTTTGGCTTAAGATCTTTTCTTGATAGGAGGAGGAAACTGAGGTTTTTAACTTGAATTCTTTAAACTGAATATCGCTCTTGAAATCGATGAATACATGTTTGCACTCACTTTTGACAGCATCAATGTCTGACTGATCATTGAGTTCGATCCCTTGCATTAAAAAGGAACTATCCTCCCACGGTTTATCAAGCGATGAGACAAACATCCCTATTTCGAGATTTTCCACAAACACTTTGACCTTTTGGAGATGATTGAATGACATTGTTGCTAGACTGCTGAATAAATTTGTGGCCGATCCAATAATAATAGCCGCTTTTGTCGGTTAATCAAGTGTATAATTCGAGATACTAGAACGATATTTTTAAGACATTTAAGCCCTCTAAGCAAGTTCAAACCTGTCTATTGTAGAGAAAAAATGGAACCTCAAGAAAAATCATGTGCAAACCGCGAGATCACTCTTGCTATCACTGGTGCGTCAGGTGCTATGTATGGAATTGGTGTTCTAAAACGATTAACAGAATATTATCAGAAGATTCATTTAGTGATCTCAGATGCGGGGAGAATTGTATTAGCCACTGAACTGGATCTCAAACTTCCGGAATCACCGGCGAAAATTCAACCTTTGATCAGTAAACATTGCGGTTGTGATGACGCCATAATTAAGGTTTACGCTAAGGAGAATTGGTATTCGCCAATCGCGAGTGGATCAGCTGCGCCGCGGCAGATGGTCATTTGCCCTGCTAGCATGGGCTGTGTTTCTGCAATAGCAACCGGTGCCAGTAACAATTTGTTAGAACGAGCTGCGGATGTCGTGTTAAAAGAGAAAGGTCAATTAATCGTGTTACCACGGGAAATGCCATTTTCGACCATTCACCTTCGCAATTTGCTGAGTCTTTCTGAGGATGGCGCAACCGTTATGCCAATCTGTCCTGGTTATTATAATAAGCTTGAGAAAATTGAGGATTTAGTGGATTTTGTTTCTGCTCGCGTCTTGGATCATTTGGGTGTTGAAAATGATGTTGTGGAGCGTTGGGGTTATGCAAAATGAACTTGTTTGATACATCGGTTAAAGCGCTTGAGATTACGGGACTAAAAAAAGTTTATCAAAACAATGTTGAAGCATTAAAAGGTATTTCCTTTAGCGTTGAGCAAGGAGATTTCATCGCACTGTTAGGCCCTAATGGCGCGGGTAAGTCTACCGCGATAGGAATTATTTGCTCATTGGTGAATAAAACGGAAGGAGAGGTGAAGGTATTTGGCCATTCAATTGATACAGAACTCGAAGCTGCAAAACGTTGCATTGGGTTGGTTCCTCAAGAGTTCAATTTTTCGCAATTTGAAACCTGTCAGCAAATAGTAGTCAATCAAGCAGGTTATTACGGCGTACCAAGAGAGCAGGCGCTTAAAAGATCAGAGACTGTTTTAAAGCAACTGGATTTATGGGATAAGCGTGATTCGGCGGCAAGAACTTTATCGGGCGGCATGAAGCGACGACTGATGATTTCAAGAGCGCTGATGCATCAGCCAAAAATTCTAATTTTGGATGAACCAACGGCAGGGGTTGATATCGAAATTAGACGGACTATGTGGGAGTTTCTTGAGCAATTGAACGCTCAAGGAACCACCATTGTTTTAACAACTCACTATTTGGAAGAGGCGGAGCAACTTTGCCGTAATATCGCAATAATAAATCATGGCGAAATTGTGGAAAACACTAGCATGAAAGACCTTATATCTCGACTAGATATCGAAAGTTTTATTTTAGATGTTGATCAATTACCAAAATCGTTACCAGAAATAGAAAAAGTGACGTTTCGATTTAAAGACGAGATGAGTATTGAGTTCGATTTACCTAAAGAAAAAGCGCTCAACGATGTATTTGAATGGTTCACCCAAAATAACATTAAAGTGCTAAGTATGAGAAATAAGTCCAATCGATTGGAAGAGTTATTCGTTCGGTTGACAGAAAAGAGCAAGTCAAATGATGACAAATAAAGTTTACACTCAAGCCGCATTTATTGCGCTAAAGAGTTTGGTAACAAAAGAGATTACTCGATACTTTCGAATTTGGGTGCAAACATTATTACCGCCGGCAATTACCATGAGTCTATATTTCGTCATCTTTGGTAAGCTTATTGGTGAGCGTATTGGCTTGATGGAAGGCGTTAGTTATATGGAGTACATTACTCCCGGGTTAATTATGATGTCTGTGATTACCAATTCGTATTCTAATGTAGCATCCTCCTTTTTTAGTGCTAAATTTCAAAGAAATATTGAAGAGCTACTCGTTTCACCGATGCCTACGTTATATATATTAATAGGATTTGTACTAGGCGGTGTCACCCGGGGCTTATTGATAGGCATTATTGTTACACTAGTTGCGACACAATTTGTGGATCTGCATATCAATAATTATTTCGTGGTATTTTTTGTTATCATATTAACTTCAATGATGTTCGCGACAGCCGGTTTGGTGAATGCGATATTTGCAAAAAGTTTTGACGATATTTCAATCGTACCTACTTTTATTTTAACACCTTTGACTTATTTGGGGGGTGTTTTTTATTCTATAAAAATGCTACCAGAATTCTGGCAAGGCGTTTCTATGGCTAATCCAGTGCTTTATATGGTTAATGCCTTTAGATATGGATTCTTGGGTTTTTCCGATATACCGATTGAAAATGCGATTATCTTGATTCTGATCTTTATTGTTAGCCTGTTTTCTCTCGCCTATTATCTTTTAGATAAAGGGGTTGGAATCCGGGCTTAGTCTTCTCAAAATTTGGTTAAACGTTAGTTCAAAATTGAGCGATCAAATCGGAAATATCTGATTCAGAAACATTCTTAAAAAGTTCGCCACTCTGTGGTAAACACGCTATTTTTAATACTTGTTCGTTCCATTCAAATTCCAATTGAAAGGCATGCAAATAAGCTCTATCACTTTTGCTTCCAGCATACCTTGTATCACCAATTATCGGCGAGCCTAAAGATTTAAGAGCGACTCTAATTTGATGCGTTTTCCCTGTCTTTGGGCGAATTAGAAACAGTCGAACTCCTGTGCTAATTGATTTGGAGTGAAAAAGAGTTTGTGTAGGATTGGTAACACCTCTGGTTAACATCCAACTCCCCGAACGGGATTTTTGCATGTCTCCTTTGACTACTCCTTGCTTTTTTTTAGGTTTCTTATCGCTTAGTGCCAAGTAGGTTTTTACTATCTGTTTTTGTTCAAACAACAAGCCCATCTGAGCCGCCGCAATTTTATTTTTTGCGAAAATTATTAGCCCGGAAGTGATTTTATCCAACCGATGAACGGGCCAAAGATCAATCTGATATTGTTTTCTCAATTCAGAAACTAGTCCCGGATGATCAGACTCATCATGAAACGATATCCCCGCAGGTTTATTAATGACTAACAGATCTTCGTTTTCAAAGACTATATTTAGATTATTCTTCAAACCTTAGACTAACCGAATTGATGCAGTAGCGCGTACCGGTGGGTCCATCGTCGAACTTGTGGCCCAGATGTGCTTCGCATTTTTTACAGAGGATTTCATTGCGGATCATATTGTGACTTATATCATTTTTTTCAATGGTTGAGTTTTCCAATGCCGCACTAAACGCAGGCCATCCGCATGAGGAATAAAACTTTTGATCCGACTGAAATAATAGATTATCGCAGCATATACAATAATAATTACCACTTTTATCAAATTCGTGATATTCACCAGTAAAAGCTGGTTCTGTTGCACTGTTTTGAGTGACCTCGAAGGCCATTGGTGATAGCTGATCAAGCTTTTTATCTGACAGATCTTCATTCATAGTTAGATTCTTGTATTTTGGAGAATAAGGGTGATTTTATACCTTTTAGCCGAGTTTTGTGGGAATTAGTGTTATATTTCCGAACTTGTCCCCAATATTGCCTGTTAGCCATTGTCTTACAAGAGCGTAACAAGCATAATGAGTTCTTTACCTTAGTTTAAGCAGAATTGCTTTTATATGTAGCATTATAGAGCCCAAGTAGTATTTGTTGTACAAACTAAACAGCAAGATATGGAAACGTGTTAACAATGCTTATCATTATGGAAATGTTAATCAATATGGAAATGCCAAGGAGAGATACATCGTGGCTTTAATTTTACTGGTGGACGACGATCCACAAATGCTAAGACTTCTTAGTGATCTGATCCAATTAGACGGACATCGAGCGTTACTCGCAGAGGACGGTGAAGTCGCATTGACATATTTTGACCACCAAGTCCCAGACCTAATCATTACCGATATTTTAATGCCCAACAAAGAGGGCTTGGAATTTATCGCGGAAGTGCGAGAATTACATCCGGATTTAAAGATTATTGCCTATTCTGGTGGAGGCTCTGCAGATCCTGCGAGCTATCTGGAATTCGCCAGTGGCATGGGTGCCGATCGGGTTTTTAGTAAACCTATGCCGCTAGCGCTGCTACGACAAGAGATTAAATCTTTACTCGAAGCTTAATAATTAACCAAACTTAAAAACTCAACGACTATGGAGTGAAAGTCCATAGGTTAAATTGAAACGACTAAAAGTCGTTTATAGCAATACGCAAAAGTAGGGTGGGCAATTTTTACTGCCCACGAGTTCAAGATTACACGCTATTAAAATGGTGGGCACAAAAAAACGTGCACACCCTACAAAAATTAATGCTAAAGCCTTGCACTGAAAGTGCATAGTTTTAACTAGCGTACTGAAACAAGAAATGTAGATAGTCGCCCGCTATTCTTCATAAGCGATTGTAAACCAAAATTGGCTTCCTTGTCCTATCTCGCTATTTATTCCGATTTCGCCTCCCATTAGTTCGGCTAGCATTTTAGATACGATTAATCTTAATCGTCCCGCGAAGCTACTGTTAGTTAGTTTGGTGGTTTGTTCTAGTGAGTCAAATAATCCCCTTTGCGCGGCAGGAGATATCCCTATACCGGTATCAGCGATGGTAAATCGGAGTAACTTACGCCCACCTTTTGCAGTGATATCAGCAAAAAGAGTCACTTCACCTTGTTTTGTAAATCTAATCGCGTTGCCGAGTAGGTTTCTTATTATTTGTTTGATCCTATACTCGTCAGCTATTATTGAGGTTGGCATTTCTGACGAGCTACTGGCCTGCAATGATAAGTCTTTCTCGGTGGCGAAATGGGCTAACTCAGATGACATATCATCGACCAATTCTCTTACGCTAAAGGAACGCGATTTTAGTTTGAGCATATTCGCATCAAGCTTTGAAAAATCCATAATATTGTTGAGATTATTAATCAGTAATCGAGTAGAGCGCTTGGCGATATTAAGGAGTTGTTTTGGCTCTGCATCAAAAGGATATTCGGACAATAGTTTTAGCATGCTGACAACGGACTTCATTGGGGTAGTAACTTCATCGCCCATTCTGGATAAAAATTCCGATTTTAATTTTGGAGCGGCCACCACCGTGTCGAGCTCTTGAGTGATATTAGTTTTGTCAATTTGAAGTTTGTTTTCAGATTCTTGCAGCTTTCGAATTTCAATGGTCAGTGATTTTTTCTGCTGTGATAATTGCTCAAGTCTCGCTCGTATTGCTTGTGAACAATCGAGTAGATCAATATCAATCTTTGAGTCTTGTAAATTAGAGAGATGCTTTATTTGTTGAGCGATGGGCAGGTCGAGATCCAGTGTTTGGTTCAATATTTTAAGTGCACCGCGAATTTTGTTAACTTGTAACCATACGTAAACTAGCGTTATCAAGGTGAGCAGTAAACCAATGATCATAAAGATCACTGAGCTTGCTATCGAATCACCTTTTTTTACTAACAATGCTATTTTCCATTCGGACGGTTGGATTTTCTTTGGCCAAGCAATGGCTGTAGTGCTAAAGGATTCTAGTTCAGGAGGTTGCTCTGTACTGTAATTGGATAGTTGTTGATTTTTTAATAATACTACCGGGAGTCTTGAGCGGTAATGAAAATCTTTTAGTAGTTGCTGATTAATCGATTTGATCCCAACTAGGGAGCCAATAACCTTATTTTCAATGGTTTTGATGGGTTGTAATATTAGAATTGCTGGTTGATCTTCAAAATTTATCAATAATATTATCGGTCGTTCGGTTTTATAAACTTTCGCTAAGGACGATTTTAGTCCGACACGGTTTAAAGTGCTGTTCGAGTCTTTTACTTGTATGCTAGTTGAAGATTTTGTATGTATGGTTAGCACATCTAACCCAGCAGAACGGTAAATTTCGCTCTGAGCATTGATCCTTTGCGCCCAATCAGTCGCCGGTGCATTTTGCCAATAAGAGCTATTTGAGAGTTTTGTTAGTCCCCTTGCCAATGCATCCACTTGGCCTTCCAAATGAAAGGTAATTTGTTCCGATGCTATCGCTGCGGAGTTTTCATCTTCATTGTTTGGTTCAGGAAGGTTAGCAACCATTAGCAAAGTCAACACTGCGCCCAATAAAAGGATTGCTGCTAATGATTTATAGATTGGCGACATCGGACGCTCCCAAGCGTTATAAACTGTTAAAAGGGTGTTTCTGATAGTAAGAATAGCAGAAGATCCGATTCTAAAGGACAGTGTTATTTCGGAATGTGATCTGATTACTAAAACGAGAATGTTATTCTGAACTATTACCTCGAATAGTTCTCATTTGTTCATATAATTCAAGGTGCGCTTCGAGTTTACAACCTAGCTGTGCTGCTCTTTGTAGGAGATAACCGTTAATAAAATCCAACTCAGTCGGTCTATTGGCTTCGATGTCTTTTAACATTGATGAGCGATTGTTTGAAGTTTGCTCTGCGACACAGAGCACTTCATCAAATATTACTTGCCAACTTTGCCCGGGTAAATAGTGTTCGATAACAGGAGCTAACTCTTTACTAAGTCGTTTTGCATGGGCGTGTATTTTGAAATTACTGCTTATTTCGCCGTTTTTGACTCGATAAAGAGAGCTCAGTGGATTTATTATTGAATTGATCAGTAGTTTTCTCCAAAGAGATGCCTGTTGATTTTCGTTCCAAAATGTATGTGGTAACGCCTGATTGAGTATAGGGATCAGTGAACGAATCGCCGAGTGCTTGTTATCGTCGAGTTGGTCTATGTCTCCAATTAGGATCGTTCCTTTGCCAGTGTGCTCAAGCAACAAACCCGATAAGTTTGCACCATGTGTTATCGACGCGTGATAGATTGACACTGAAGTTAGATGTTTTTTGGCGATTTCAACTAATCCCATACCATTCATCATTAAAAGGATAACTTCAGGTGAATGTGACAGGCTGATTAATTGCATGCAAACCGATTCTAATGTGTAGGCTTTGACGCAGATAATGGTTAAATTTGCCCGGCGAAAATCCTTCAGTAATTTTACTGATGTCTGGTAGGCGAATTTTTTGTTTGGAGAAGATAGCTGATAAGTGTCAAGGGGTTTGGCCGTTCGGCCATAGAGATCAAAACTAATCTGTGAGTTGAAGAAATATGCTGCCCACAAGTGGCCAATGCTACCGTCCCCAATGATATTTATTGTTGTAGTGCGCATAGTTTAGCGATAATTAAATGACCGACTCAATTTACAGACACGGGGCAGGATCATACTTTACCTTTTATCAAGATTCTCATTCAAAACACCGTCATTCCCGAGTTTTTTGTCGGGAATCTCATGATTTTGAGAAGATTCCTGCCTAAAGAATGCAGGAATGACGAGATTATGAGTCTAATTATATTGGAACTCAAAGTATAATCCCACTCTGTTGACAGACACAAAAAAAGGGGTAAGAATCAAATCTTACCCCCTTGGCCATTCTTGAGAAAGTTAAAAGTGGAAAAATACGCTTACATAGGCACCACTAAAATCAAGATCAGAGACAAAATCATCTTCATCAATGTCCATGTTAAAAGTACGGTAGCCTGCTTTAGCGCCCAGACCTATTTCTGACTCGTAACCAATGGAAAATTCGGTATCTGAAATCGAATTACCGCTAATGCTTATGATATTAATTTGGCCGTCGACGAAAAGTCCGGTTGTTGGTATATCAACTCTTCCCTTGAGGTAAAGCAGTGGAATAATGAAATCTATGTCTTCACTTTCGCTAATGTTGGAGCCGGCGGGATCCGTTTCTAGAGATACTGCGCCATCGTATTGCCTTAGCGTGACACCAGCATCAAGATTTATCCAATTATCGAGTAACTCGTAGTAGAGCGTCACTTCGGTATTACTGAAATCGATTTGAGTAGTTACATTCTCATTGGCAGTAAATGTCTCACCGCCAAAGGTAATATCACGACTCAAAATTGAAGACGCAGATACATCTAGGTCTGACGATACCACTTTAAGATTCGGCAGAAAGGGAACGGGGTGCTCTAGAGTCAACCACAAAACATTATGGTCATTATCAGAAAAACCCAAATCATCTTCTAGATCTAACTCTGTTCCGCCTTGTACACCGTCATCGACCGCCAAATGGCCACTGTAGTCTGGCATCCAGCGATAGCCACCTATTTCAAAGCCGATCGTGTCCGCTTGGCTTAAAGGCGCAAAGATTGCCATGCCGGCGGCCAATAAAATGAGTTTTTTCATCATCAGATTTCCTTAGTGATTAATTCATACCATAAAAGTATGGACTATGATCGAACAAAAAGCCTGAAAACGTTCACAAAATAGAGAGAATTCCCAAGATAATTTAAATTTGGCTAACCAGAGTGTGCTTATTAGGGTTTTTCTGAAAACTCGACTATTTGTTGATCAGAAAACATATTGGAAAATAGACTACTCAGCATTTGGTTAGCAACACCAGTTACATCAACGTTGTTAACTGGATTGGCGACTTCTTGAGTTTTAGTTGCGCTAAATATTTTGCTAATGTGATCACTATGTTTTCGCAGCGTTAAGGTTATTTTACTATTCCCCCGGATTAAACTCTTGAGCATGCTTTTATCGACAGTCATTTCGAGTTCACTAATGACTAGCTCGTAGGCCATATCAGCCAATAAGGGCTTGCTGATGATTTTATAGCCGTGATCCTTTAGCTTTCCTATTAATTGTTTTTGAAGCTTACCAGCTACCTCATCTGGGTCTTCCACAGTGCTATTGTTAGTATTTGAACGTTTATCTATAACCTTGACTGAGACGACTTTAATATCACGACCCAACCCCTGAAGATAACTGAATTCGGGATCGAGTGTATATCGTAGGGGCGCTGAGTTACATCCTAACAAAGCGAAAAGAATGATAGTAGCAACTAGAATTTTAAATGATTTGAGCATTAGCTTTGACCCTAGATTAGTATTTTGAATCGATTAATATTCAGGGAAGAATACCACGGTCAAAATAAAGAAAAGGAACTTTTTACAAGTTTTTTTTCTATTTTTTGTAAGAAATATTCTATTAAGTTTGTGTTACAAGCCTATCGGTTCAGTACATGCGTCGTACAACACCATCTAACGGTTTTTGACTACCCAAAAAATGCAGCGAGGCGACTTCCCATTTTTCAATCGGTTCAAATTTTCCCTTGGGTGTATTGTGGTTGGGTTCAAATTGGGAGAGCTGATTTTTGAAGTAGGTCTCTAGATCAATCAAAGTTTTTGCTTCTACCTTATTGCCAACTTCCAGCAAGTCCCTGATCGCATTTTCATGGATATTTATTTTTACCATTTTGGATCGTTTATGGGGTCTGTCTGGATCGGTAGTTATTGGCCAGTCAAATCGTGCCAGATATTCTGTTTTATTATCCTCTACCGTCAATACAGCATTTTTGGGTAGAAGATCCAAAAGCGTTTCGGTAATGGTTTGATGGGTTATCATCTGTCGTTCCCTATGACACCAGCTATGATAGTCGCTCGACGAATTCTAATGGTTAATGTTTAATTCGCAACAAGTTAACTAGCAATATAACAAATGACTATTAAAAACACCATACTTAGATGATAATTGGGTATAACGCGTGTTTGTGGCCATAAATCAATGAGATAGGGTGGCGTCGCGATAGCGTTTAGCAATAGACTTGTAGTAGTATTTTGATAATAAGCACCTCAATTCTAATAACAAGAGAGCTAACAATGGATTTAGTCGAACTTCTTGCTGCAATGGTGGTACAACAAGCCTCCGATTTATTTATCAGTATTGACAGCGAACCCCTGGCAAAAGTAGAGGGGACTATGCGTCCAATACGAGATACTCGTTTAGATCAGCGAATGAATAAAGAGCTTATCTACTCAGTGTTAGATGAGGATGATATTGCTACATTCGAGCGGGAAAAAGAGCTTAACAAGTCGCTACATATCGAATCACTCGGTCGATTTCGAATAAACGTCTTCAGGCAAAGCGGCGAACCTGCCATGGTTGTTCGCCATATCAAGAAAGTTATTCCTACCATTGAGGAACTGGGTCTTCCTGAAGCACTTAAGGAGCTTATCCTCTTAGAGCGTGGACTAGTTCTATTAGTCGGCTCTACAGGAACCGGTAAATCCACTACCTTGGCATCAATGATTGATTATCGTAATAGTAACGAAGTGGGACATATTCTTACAATAGAAGATCCAATAGAATTTACCCACAAGAACAAAAAGAGTTTAGTTAACCAAAGAGAAGTTGGCGTTGATACAGATTCATTTGAAATAGCACTAAAAAATGCCATGCGAGAAGCGCCTGATGTTATCTTAATTGGCGAAATTCGAGATCGTCAGACCATGAAGCAAGCATTGACTTATGCTGAAACTGGACATTTATGTTTAGCGACATTGCATGCCAGCAATGCCTATCAAGCATTGGAACGCATATTTAACTTTTTCCCAGAGGACGCAAAACGACAAATACTGCAAGATCTTTCGCTAAATTTAAGAGCTATAGTCGCACAGCGATTATGTATTGGAACGCAAGATAAACGAGTTGCCGCAGTCGAAATGATGCAGGTGACACCCTATATTAAGGAGCTAATCGAATTCGGTAAAATAGATGAAATTAGAGAAGCGATGGAACGAGCGGAAGACAAGGTCAATCAGACCTTTGATCAATGTTTATATAAGTTGATCAAGGCGGGGAAAATTACTCTAGCAGAGGGTTTAAGAAAAGCAGATTCTAAAAATAATTTGTCGCTGCGCTTTAGGTTAGAAAAAGACAAAAATAAAAAAGACCAACCGAATTCTGAAATAGCGGATGAAGATGTTGAGTTGTCGATGAGTAAAGAAGCACCATTTTCTAATTATGCATCTTATAGCATCAAAGCGCTTAAAATACGTTCAAAGAGCCCGACTATTAAACCTAAAATTAATATGGCGATTATGATTGCCATGGATAACAAAGGACTGCGATTAGTAGAATCGGGTGCGGATGTTGAAATTCAATACGTGCTAGGGATAAAAGTAGAGGAGGGGATGGCTCTCGAACCTATCGCAGGGCAAAAGAATCTGTTCTCCAACCGCTTATCCGAAAACACTGAATATACAACCCTAATGATTAACATTGTAGACACAGAAACCAATCAACCGGTTTTTCGAGCCTCGGCAAATAAAAAGAAAAGCTCGTACGAAGACAGCCAAGGGGAACTCAACCGGAGTATTAACGCGTTATTGCAAAGTTATCCTGTGCGCTGATATCGCTTATGCTCGGTGTAAAAAGTTTCCGAAAACTAGGAATCTTCTAGACAACAACGGATCATGTTCCAATATTTTCATCCAAAAATTTTATGATTGCCCGATAGGCTTTTTCTCTGTTTTGATTGTTGCGATAGCTATGCCCTTCATACTTGAATTCTAGCCATTGGTAGTCTTTATTTATCTTGTCGAATTCTTCCATTAAACGATGCGCCTGTTCAATAGGCACTCGTTCATCTTTAGTACCGTGAATTAATAAGACATTGGCTTTGATTTTATCAACGTTAAAAGCGGGAGAGCGTCTCTGCAGATCTTCCACATTATCTCCGACAGCTCGTGTGAGGTAGTTCATTCCATTTTTGAGATAGTTGGCGATGTCTCCTTTCTCTAACCATAGGGGTAAATCATAGATTCCAGCGGAGCCGATAGCACACTTATAAAGATCAGGTTCACGTACTGCCCCCATTAAGGCCGCATAACCGCCATAACTTCCACCATAAATGCAAATGCGGTTTGGATCTGCAATATTTCTTTTTATCATTGCGTTAGTTGCATCGGTAATATCATCTTGCATCAACGTACCCCATTTTCCGTGCCCTACGGTCTGAAACTTAGTTCCAAAACCACCACTTCCTCTAAAATTAACTTGAAGAACTGCGTAGCCACGGTTCGCAAACAATTGTACTTTTGAGTTGTAGCCCCATTCGTCTCGGATACCATGTGGTCCGCCGTGCGGAAACACCACCATAGGTAGTAATTTTTCTTTGTTCATTTTTCTAGGGCGGGTTAGATAACCGCTTATTTCCTGTTGATCTCTTGTCGTGATAGAAATCGATTCTGTTTTTACTAGGTCTTCCGGAAAAATCCAAGAACTTCGGCTCATTAATAACTGAGCATTAAGAGTTTTAGTATCAAACAAATAATAATCACCTGGATTGTTATCGGCGTACACTAAAACCACCACTTTGCCCGTGTCTTTAGTTGTACTGGTTATTATGACGTCTTGGCCCTCGAATGCCTTCATTAGTAGTTTGTGTAACTTAGCTTTCTTGTTGCTAGGTTCCACGTAGTGATATTTTGGTAATGCTCTTTCCGTGGTAACGTAAATAGCACGCCGATCGGTAAAGTCTAGCTCGATTCGACTCACGTCAATGGATTCATCGTGAAACAACTTTTCAGTTGTCCTGTCTATCAGGTTTAAGCGATAAAGCGCGCGCGTGCCATCGCCAACATTGGCCGCCATGTAGACGTTTTTATTATCCTGTGTAAAGCTAAATGGAAGGACTGTCTTACCTTCAAAATTATCCAGTGAAAATTCCTGCCATTTGGATTTAGGATTTTCTTTGAAAAATACAACGAATTTGTCTTTCTTATCAGTACCTATTGCAAATCGTACTGCTCCCGAATTATCTGTGATGGCCGTGGCTAGAGATATAGGCAATGTATCAACATTAGACATTTTTCCGGTGTACACATTAAGTTTTTTTATACGAGTATGGGCATATGGGTTAATACGCCAAGAACGGTCTATTACTTTCCAAGGATAGTAGGCGATTAAAATATGCTTATCACTTTCTGGAAGTAAATCGAGAATTTTATGGCTCGCTCGGCTAGCTTTATTTTTTTTAAGATGCGATCCGACAGTTTCCTCCGCCGCGCCGAATCCGAATATTAATTTGTGTTTTGAACCATCTATATTAATCGCGGAGAGCTCACCGGTTTGATTTATTTCTTGATCATAACCTGTTTGCTCATAAGTTGAGTAAACGAGGCGTGTGTTACTGACCCAAAAGACCTCGCTTATACTTCCTCCCGGATCTGAAGCTCCAACATATCGAACTATTTCGTTTGAAGGGATCTCTAAGATGCCAAAAACTTCTCTCCCTTTTTTCTTGAAAATCACGACAAGATGCTTCCCATCAGGTGATATTTTTACGTCACGGGTATCCGATGTTTTACTAAAATAATTAAACGGTAATACTTGCTTTTCAGCCGCAACAAGTAGAGAAATTGAACCAGTGAATATAACTAGACTAACTAAGAAATAGAAAAAAGAAACGGGTGGTTTATCATACATAGCAATTTCCTTATGTTTGTATTTAATAATATTATTGCAAATTAGTCCTTCGGGCGAACTTTCTGGGAGAAAACGTACCATCTCGGAATATAGCATATATGCCGTCAGTTGATCCATAGCCACCATAAACTCGCTCTTTCTGTCAGCTTTAACTTATTGTCGGGGAGTGAGTTGGATTTAACTAGTCAGGTGAATATTGGACTGTCCTATGATAATATTTACATCAAGCTAAACTTCTTCTGTTATTTTGTGATCTATAAAACAAACTCTCCTAAATCGAATGGCGGACTAAAGATACTCAAATCTGAGAATCTGAAGATTCTCCTTTTTTATGTTTTTTCACTTTCTCTGGTTGTAAGTTACGCCTATCGATATTTTTATCCCTTAGAGGAAGAAGTAAATTATCAGCAGCTGACCTTGACCAATGCCAAGGGTATCCTAAAGTTACCGAATTTCTCACCCGATGGAAAATATGTTGTTTACGCTCAAAGGAAAGAAGGCGTTTTATCAGACTCCATAGTGATGATTGACCCAAATTATCTAACAAAAAAGCTACTGATTAAAGAAGCAGGGAACATATTGGACTTGACTTGGAGTCCTAATTCTAAAAGCATTGTTTATAGTCAGTGGAAATCCATTCATAATCGAAAATGCAAAATCAGTATTATTAACTTGGATGATGATTATAATGTCGTCTCCAACAGGGAGCTTTTAGAATGTTCTGATGGCTCTCGAGTTCGATTGGCTTGGGGTACAAAAAATGAAAGGATATACTTTAATGAAAGAGAATCATTTGGCGAACTATCTTCCATTTTTAGCTATTCGCTAGCTACTAACCTAAAAACTCAATTAGTACTACCTGCTCAGATCGAGAACCAAAAGAGAGACTATTTTATAGTTGGAAATAGTTCTGGGTCTCACCTTGCGGTCATTCGTTTTCAAAGTTCAAATAAAACGGAACTAAGCGTATTTGAAACTGAAGAGGATGAAGTAATTTCAACTGGACATGTGCTCGAGAATATAGATTCCGTAACCTGGTTTGGCGGAGAACAAAAACTACTACTTAGCTCAGCTGATCAATTGAAAATTTACGATTATCAAAAAGACCATTTTGAAATCCTGGCGCCTAGGCCCCCTCATTCCGAATCTTTTCATGTTAGCGAATCAACCGACAGTTTGGTGTATTCAAGTCATCAATCCAATCTGAATATTTTATCTTATGATTTACCGCAGAACACAGAACAGGTTCAGCCAAATCTTGCTAAAATAACATCGATCAATATTAGTAAGCAAACGTCAAACGAATATATGCCAAGTTTTGCCAATAACTCGAACACCATGGCTTACTTATCAGATGCTAGCGGAAAATCTCAAATATGGCTGAGAGAGCAAAATGGGGAGATTCGGCAAGTTTCTGATTCTCCAGTGTCTCTAGGGCTTTCACCACTAAAATGGTCTCCAGATGATCTCTCAATATTGTTTCAACACCAAGACGAAATATTTAAGTTGATCATAAAAACACAAAAATTAGAGCGACTAATTGATAGCTCACACATGCCCTTTATGGCGAGTTGGGCTCGTTCAAACAATGCGATTTTTTATTCGTCAGAGAAATCAGGTGAATGGCAAATTTGGCGCTATGATTTTTCTACTGACCAACATCGACAAATCACTAGTCAGGGCGGTTACAGTGC
>Ga0256847_1000695_pt1 | contig 19961 bp, 19 predicted proteins | sample TeddybearmetaG_FD_189099 | JGI IMG/M metagenome (GOLD analysis project Ga0256847, IMG submission 189099) | Hydrothermal vent microbial communities from East Pacific Rise, Pacific Ocean - Teddybear | ecosystem: Environmental > Aquatic > Marine > Hydrothermal vents | place: Pacific Ocean: East... | reverse complement strand
ATGCAGCAGAAAGGTATCCAGAAATTTAATTTGCGTAGTGTCGATACCCACCGGTAAAAAGGGGTTTAGATCCAGGCAGCGTACTTCAACATATTCCACGCCTTCCTGGGTTAAGGCTGTTAATGGTCGTTGGCCAGATTTTGCCGTGCGTTTTGGGCGAATAGTGCCGTAAAACTCATTTTCTATTTGAATCAAATTGGTATTCAGTTGCTGATATTCGCCATCGGATTTTACGCCGGCTGTAGCGTAGCGCTCAAAAGGTGTGCTAAGTGCGTGATGCATAGAGCTTGCATAGGCTTCCAGACAGTTATAGGAAATGTGTAACTCGGATTGGGCATCAGACTGATAACCCAGGTTACCCATACGCAGGGACGTTCCCCAGGGCGCATAAAGTGTGGCGTTGTCAAACTCCCGTAAATTGTGTTTCTGATTCTGAATGAAACATTTGCATATCGCGGGTGACGCGCCAAATAGCAGTATAAGCAGCCAGCTGTTACGTCTGAAATTTCTAATCAGTTCAAAATAGGCTTTGGTTCTAAAGGACTGTGTGTTTTGTGTTCCACGCGCCTCTGCAAGCACATCCCACGCCTCTTGAGGGATAGAAAAATTATAGTGGATACCGGAAATGGTCTGCATTAAGCGACCGTATCTTAAGCCCAGGCCTCGGCGATAAATGTTCTTAACTTTACCAATATTCGAACTGCCGTATAGGCCGAGAGGAATAGACTCATCAGAAGGGGATACACAGGGCATACTTGCACTCCACAACAATTCGTCGTTGATATGGCGGTACACGTAGCAGTGGGTTTCGGTTAGTTCATCCAGACAAGCTTGTGCCGAGGAGTGAGTTGAAGTGATGAGCTCAAGCTGCGCTTCGGAAAAATCAGTGGTTATTCTGGGGTGCGTTAGCGCAGAACCCAGAGCTTCCGGATGTGGTGCTAATGAAAGTTCGCCGCCCGGCTGAACTCGCAGGCTTTCCTTCTCAATGCCACGGATCAGATTAGAAAGAGCAGCCCTGTTCTGGTTTTCAAAGGCTGCCAGGCATGTTCGAAATTGATTATCCTGTAAAATCGTAGCCTCCCCGGCCGATTAGCTATTTTTCGGTCTGGTTTAGCTTGCGTTAGTACTGGACTGGGGGCCAGCAGCTCTGATGGTAGGATCTACCTCAAACTTTGTGAAGTTACTGGAAAATTTATCCGCCAAAAGTTTTGCAGCATTATCATAAGCCTCTTGGTCGTTCCAGGTATTACGGGGGTTCAACAAGTTAGTTTCAACTCCCTCTACATGCTGCGGTATACTTAGGTTTAGTGCATCCAGATGATCGGTACTAACATCTTTTAGACTGCCATTTTGTATGGCATTAATAATTGCCCGGGTAATGGGAATATTAAACCTTTTGCCCACACCGTAACCGCCTCCGGTCCAGCCGGTATTTACCAGGTAAACCCTGGAGCCAAATTCCTCAATACGTTTGATCAATAAATCGGCATACACGCCTGCGGGGCGTGGGAAAAATGGAGCGCCAAAGCAGGTGGAAAAAGTTGCTGAATAAGCCTCTGTAGAACCGATTTCTGTGGAGCCTACTGCCGCGGTATAACCAGAGAGAAAATGGTAGGCCGCCGCTTCCTTGGAAAGAATGGATACCGGAGGTAATACACCGCTCACATCACAGGTAAGGAAAATTATTGCATTCGGTTCGCCAGCTCTGTTCTCCACTATCCGGTTCTCAATGTGTTCCAGAGGATAACAGGCGCGAGAATTTTCCGTGAGGCTACTGTCGGAATAATCCGGTTCCCGGGTATCAGGATCAATAACTACATTTTCAACGATCGAGCCGAATCGAATTGCGTCGAAAATCACCGGTTCATTCTCTCTGGACAGGTCAATACATTTTGCGTAGCAACCCCCTTCCAGATTAAATACAGAACCTTTTGCCCAGCCGTGCTCGTCGTCCCCAATCAGGCTTCTGTCTGGATCAGCAGATAAAGTAGTTTTACCGGTTCCCGAGAGGCCAAAAAACAGGGTTACTTCATTGTTTTGGCCCACATTGGCAGAACAGTGCATCGAAAGTACGTCTTTTTCGGGTAGTAGAAAGTTTTGCACCGCAAACATGCTCTTTTTCATTTCACCGGCGTAGCGCATCCCCGCGAGTAATACTTTTCTTTGGGCAAAATTCAGCATGACCACGCCATCACTGTTGGTTCCGTCTCGTTCTGGCTCACAAACAAAGGAGGGTGCGTTGACTATTTGCCAAACCTCTTTGCCTTTTGGGTTAAAGCTGTCTGCGTTAATAAACAAATCTACGCCAAACAGGGCGTGCCAGGCTGTTTCTGTAGTTACTTCAATGGGTAAATAGTGGTCCGGGTCTGCTCCAACGTGCAAATGGGAGACAAAAATATCAGCATTCCCAATATGGGCCTGAACCCGATCCCATAGGGCGTCAAATACTTCCATAGCTATTGGGCGGTTAATATTACCCCAGTCTATGGACTCGGAGGTACTGGGTTCGTCTACCACAAAGCGATCCAGAGGAGATCTGCCGGTACGTTTGCCGGTGCTAACTACCAGTGCGCCGTTTGAAGCAAACTGGGCTTCACCACGTAGAACAGACATTTCCGCAAGTGTTGCAGCACCTAAGTCGGTATGGGTAGTTGATGTAGCGCTGATTTGTTTATCCAATTCCAGTGTTCTCGATTAGTTGGGTGTGAGGAAACTTGTACAGAGTTCATCATTATGCCAAAGCTGCTCTGCGAGTGCACCGCGATGAAGAATAAATATGTAAGCATTTTTGCTTCATGGTACAGGGTTCCCCCCGGGAGGTGATGTGTCTGCACTTTCCTGATGAAATTTAAGTCACTGGTTCAGTATTTAATCCTGCCCGTCAGTCTCTTGCTCAATTCCTGGGCGGAGGCTATTTCGGTGCACGCGATCTCGAAAGGAAGCTGCCTGGCGCCGTTCCCGTGATGTTGGGCGTGCGCTGAAGGTGTGGTGCCAGCTTTTTTGTTCCAAACGGGCGAGTTCTCTGCTTTCTATGCTGCCTTGTGTTTCGGTGTATAACTGTTGGGCAATAACTGCCGAGCCACGATGGGCGGAGAGTTGATCAACCAGAATTTCCCAGTTTTGGCGGTCTTTACAAATACTGAGGGTTACGCCCGGGCTGATTTCCCGGGCGGGCTTGATCCGTTGACTGTCCACCAGTATTTTTCCGTTGATAATAGCTTTCTTGGCCTGTGCGCGAGTCTTGAAGAACCTGGCAGCCCACAACCATTTGTCCAGGCGAACTTTCGGGTATGGGCCCTGGCCGTCAGACATTTTTTATTTTGCGAAAATGGGAAGCAGCTGTGTATATTCTGAAAATGCCGGATATTTTGATCCTTTCTTTTCGGGTCGCTGGCTGTCGGGTTTTTTCACCGACAATAAATGGGTAATGCCGAATTGTGAGGCTGCATCCAGCACATCCTCATTGTCGTCAATTAACAGTGTACGGTGTGGGTCGAAAGGATGGGAGTCCATCAAGGCGGTCCAGAATTTCTGGCTTTCCTTTGGTTCACGAAAATCCAGAGACGATACCTGGTCCTCAACATAGTCTGCCAGACCTGTAAGCCGGTTTTTCAATTCCAGGTTGTCTCGGTGTGCATTGGTGACCAGCCGAACGGTTAAAGAAGAATCTCGAAGATGGGTAAGAAAATTCTCTGCGCCCGGTAAGAAACTTATCAGATCCGAGAACTCATGATGTAGATCCATGATGTTCATCTGAGTATGGTTCGACCAGAAGTCCATGCAGTAATACTCGATGGTACGTGCCCGATTTTCGAATTGTTCGAACAACCTGGCTTTGGCGTGCTCTGTGGAAATATTGTCCCTGTCCGCTATTCTTTGCGGTAATACGTGCATCCACATGTGTGTGTCGTAGTTTAAATCGAGCAATGTGCCGTCCATGTCGAGTAATACGGTATCGATATTAGGCCAGTGGATCATATACTCACGCAGTTCAGCTCATTCAGACATGTTATCTTAGCAGCTAAAAGATATTGTGTATGGGCAACTGGGGAGGGGCTTTGGCAGTTAATTATTCCAGCTTGCTCGCAGCGCTCGTTCCGATTGTTAGTGCTGCGTCTGACAAAATAATTGAAGTGTATCAGCGCTCACCAGCAACACATTATAAGGAAGACGGTTCACCTGTCACAGATGCAGATTTACAGGCCAATGCCATTATCCTGGCAAGCCTTGCTCGTTTAACGCCGAATATCCCCGTAATTTCTGAAGAAACCGCTGCCGTGCCTTACGAAGAGCGCCAGGGGTGGAACCGCTTTTGGCTGGTAGATCCATTGGATGGAACACGTGAGTTTATAAAGCGTAATGACCAGTTTACGGTAAATATAGCGCTTGTAGAAAATGGTCTCGTTAGTATGGGTCTTGTAGGGCTACCTGTTCAGAAAATTATTTATGCCGGTATCGTACCCCGTAAATTTGCAATAAAAATACCTCTGGATGCACGAAATAAGGAACCTTACGCCTTCGGAAATGCTGATATAAGAACCCGGCAGCTGGACGAAAAACACATCATTTTGCTTACCAGCAGAAGCCATATCAGCGGGACTTTGAAGGATGCTATTTCCCGGTTCACCGGCCAGTATCCAGGCGTGGAGATTAATGCGGTTGGAAGTTCTCTTAAGTTGTGCCTGCTTGCCGACGGCCAGGCGGACCTGTACCCGAAACTGGGCCGTACTTCAGAATGGGATACTGCGGCTGGCCAGGCGGTTCTTGAGGCCGCTGGAGGTGCAATCTGGTCCGGGGATGGAAAAATTTTGCGGTATAACAGTCGAGAATCGCTACTAAACCCAGACTTTATTGCGGTTTCAGATTCACACTATGACTGGCGAAATCGGGCCACCATGTTTTTTGATTAGCTTTTAAAAACAACAGCTTAGCCTCCTCTATTGTATAGTGAAAATGCTGACTGAGTAAGGCCGCTTGATAGAAAAGCGCTTTGTCTGGAAGGTTTTGAAATGCCGGAAATTGGCCTCAGCTAGCCGGGCTCCATGTTCGTGCTTTCGCCCTGCCGAGGAGGAATACACTGTATGTACATACAGCACCGGCTAGTGAGGTTGACTAATATAACCACAATGTTTGTTCTTGAAAAGCCCACTTTTCGAACAAACATTGGCCTCTCCAGAAAAAGTACGCAACATCAATGTGTTAGCTTTTTCACTTCCATTGTTCTTTCATTTTTCGATCATTCTGGTACGACAATTTTGGGGTGTAAATACATCAGGGCTACAAAATCGAACAAACCTGAATTGCTGTGATGGGGGTCACGAATGCAGAATTACGTTCGTAGTGTTTAGGCAGGAGTGTTATTTGATGGACAGCAAACAAGAATCAGTTTCCAGATTCATCGCGTATTCAGGCTCTTTTTTCTTCTGGGTACTGGTGGCTGTTTTGAGTACCGGTATCTGGGTGCTTCAATAAGTATGCTGGCGCATTTTTTTTCTGGGAAATTAGCCACTTTATGGCCTGCGCATAGTTATCAAACAATTCTGTGTCAGGGATATTGCAAACAAATCGATACACGTTAGCGAAGGTATCACCATTTAAAGATCCGTCCAGAATAATGGCCATCTCCGCGTTTATATTAGGCCTGTATTGCGTGTAAATGGTATTGAGCAATACCTGTAGACTAAAGCCATCAGACTCAATTCTGGCGCCTCTCAAGTCGACCAGTTGAGGCCAGTTTACCTTAAAGCCCTTATCCGCAAGTACGCTATCCAGCAAGCTCTGCAATGCATTAACACTGACTGTACCGTCAATATGTACCGAGGTAAACTGACTGTCTTCATTTATGTGAATTTGCATTGGCATGTTGGCGTATCCTTTGCCTGTTATACCCGTGCGTTTAACGCACGGGCGCATGCCTGCAATTTTAGGTTGGTAAAACGAGTTTAACTGTGAACTTGTTAACAGCTCCGCAATCAAGATATTGGGGCAGAGATTCCCTAGACTTCGTCGGTTCCCTCTTTTATGTCTGCGAACAGCGGAGTGCTTAAGTACCGTTCTCCGGTGTCTGGTAACATTGCCAGGATAACACTGCCAGCTTTTGCTTTTTCTGCGATGCTCAAAGCTGCGGCCAGCGTAGCGCCGGATGAGATACCGGCAAAAATACCTTCCTTTTGAGCAAGACCAAGTGCCGTCTGAATAGCAAGCTCATCCGAGACCGGAACAATTTCATCGGCAATCTCGGTATTTAAGACGCCAGGTAAAAAATCCGGTGTCCAGCCCTGTATCTTATGTGGTTGCCACTCACCACCGCCCATAAGACCAGCGTTTTCCGGTTCTGCTGCAATCACTTGAATACCGGGCCGTGCAAGTTTCAAAACTTCACCTACACCCGTAATAGTACCGCCAGTGCCCCAACCTGAAACCCAGTAGTCCAGCGCCTTACCAGCAAAATCCTGCAATATTTCTGGCGCTGTGGTTTGTCGATGATAGGCCGGATTAGCAGGGTTTTCGAATTGGTTGGCTAGAAACCAGCCATTGCTTGCTGCCAGTTCCTCGGCTTTACGGACCATCCCTGTGCCTCGCTCGGATGCGGGAGTCAGCACTACTTTTGCCCCCAGAGCGCGCATGAGTTTTCTTCTTTCAACGGAAAAACTTTCTGCCATGGTTGCGACAAAAGGATGCCCCATCACGGCGCAAACCATGGCGAGTGCGATACCCGTATTTCCTGATGTCGCCTCTACTACCGTTTGACCCGGCTGTAACTTTCCTGAGTCGCGGGCATCCTGCATGATCGCAAAGGCCAGGCGGTCTTTAACCGAGGCCATGGGATTAAATGATTCTATCTTTACATATAATTCTACGTGTTCTGGTCCGGTATTGTTAAGGCGTACAATCGGAGTTCTACCGATGGTTTCCAGAATATTGTTGTACAACATAATTTGTGTCCCTGTAGTTTGCGCCAGATTTCGAAAGTAGGATAATCACACTCTAAACGAAGCAGTTCAAGCGCTGAATGTTTACGCTTGTCCGGCGCCACAGCCCGCTAGTAAATCGTACGTTTCATACGTTCGGCATAACCTTCATCATAAGCCCTGCCGTCGAATTCACCCTGCTGGTCCTGGTCCCGGTCCTGGTACATAGCCTGGATCATAGTTCCCGTGCTGGGGAGTCGGTTTCGCTCGATCTGTGATTCTGGAGCCCAAAGCTGTGATCGCGCCAGTGCCTTCTGACACTGAAAATAAATACTGTTAACACTAACCTGAATAACACTCAGTGGTAGCTTGTTCTGCATTTGAAAGCTTTTTAATAGTTCAGGTGTCGTCACTATTTTTGCCGAGCCGTTTATCCGCATAGTTTCACCTATGCCTGGAATCAGAAACAGCAGGGAAATCGCCGAATTGGTTACCAGATTACGTAGAGTATCGATGCGGTTGTTGCCACGACGATCCGGAATGAGCAGTGTTTTGGAATCTTGAATTCTTACGAAACCCGGCGGGTCTCCGCGTGGGGAGCAATCCAGGCCTTCAGGGCCAGAGGTGGCGATAATCACGAAGGGGGAACGGGTAATAAACTGACCATAATGTTCCGAAATATGGTCCAGCTCTTTTACTAAAGCAGCTGGAGCAACAGGTCCGTATATCGCTTCCAGCTCAGCAACCGATGTGAGCAGGTGTTGATCATCTATTGTTTTTTCAGTAGGTATTTCCATGGTCGTTCAATAGTGTCTCCGCTAAGTGATGGACAAATAGGTAACATAACCAGTGTTCCGTTAGGGTGCAATATTGTAGAATAATGGACACGGATTTACGGAGAAATCCGTTGCATCAACAGTGCAATAGTTGGTAGGACGATACTTAAGAATCGGAGGCAACATGGCCAGGGGACGGTCTTTTGTGGTGAATTTATTTCATGGAGTGTCGATTCACTCCGGGTCCGATTGTGCCTGCACTGCGGTAAATACTGTGTCTGGAGTGCGTTATTTATCTGCGGATGCTCCTATGTTGCCACTGGACCGTTGTAACACTCCTGGTAGTTGTAGATGCACCTACAAACACTATCAGGATCGACGCTCTGGAAGCAGGCGTGATTCTGATATCGGTTTACCGGTAAACCGTATGAGTTTGAATGCACAAGAAGAACAACGACTGGGAATTGGCAGGCGTATTACAGACGCGGCATAAACTAAAACGGCGAAGGTAAACAATGGCGAAGTTATATTTTTATTACTCTTCCATGAATGCAGGCAAGTCCACATCATTGCTGCAATCCAGTTATAACTACCAGGAGCGTGGTATGGACACGCTCATACTTGCGCCGAGCCTGGATAATCGTTACGGCCAGGAAAAGGTGACTTCACGTATAGGGCTGGAAGCGGCTGCATTACCATTTAGTGAGTCGGACAATCTGTTAAATGTTATCCGTCAACAGGTTGAGCGAGAAAGCTTGCATTGTGTGCTGGTGGATGAGGCTCAGTTTTTGACTCGGGATCAAGTTTTCCAGTTGGGTGAAGTATGTGACTTGCTGAACATTCCTGTGCTGGCGTATGGCTTAAGGACTGATTTCCAGGGTGAGCCTTTTGAAGGTAGCAAATACTTGCTAGCCTGGGCGGATGATGTCACTGAAATTAAAGCCATCTGCTATTGTGGACGCAAGGCCACCATGGTTGTTCGAATGGATGAAGCTGGGCAGATTGTAACCCAGGGCATGCAGGTGCATATTGGTGGTAACGACAGTTATATTTCCCTGTGCAGGAAACACTTCAAAATACGCTTCTATGCTGCAGAGAAAACTGTAGACCCGGCTTTAAACAAGAGCCACGAACCGGGCATAGAACTGTCTGCTGAGGGCTCTCTACCCGCTGAGGGCTCTAAAAAGGCATTTGCCTGAAGCAGTTTCTGAGTTCCTGGACAAATAACTCAGGTTGCTCAAAAGCAGCAAAATGTCCACCCTTGTCGAGCTCATTCCAATACACGATATTACGGTATCGTTGTTCTGCCCAGGGTCGCGGAGTAGCTACAATTTCTTTGGGAAAAATACTGCATCCAGTAGGCAGAGAGACAAATGCGTCTTTTGAGGGGCTAAACGCCGTATCAAAACTTTCCCAATATAATCTTGCAGAAGAGGCGCCGCTTGCAGTTAGCCAATAGATCATAACGTTGTCGAGTAGTTCGGTACGTGTCAGTATATTTTCCAGGTGTCCGTCGCAATCAGTCCAGGACTGAAATTTTTCCAGAATCCATGCAGCCTGCCCAATGGGTGAATCCACAAGCGCATAGCCCAGAGTCTGCGGTCTGGTAGCCTGCTGTTTTGAGTAGCCTGAATCCCAGTCCTGATAATATTTTGCACCTTTAAATGCTTCCTGGTCTCGTTCGGTAGGCTTTTTTAGAGCTTCGGGTGTAGGTGCAGCGTTTGGCATATTTATATGAATACCTTTGCATTGGCCCAGGTTTTGTAATCCGATTGCCGTGGTCACGGCGGCACCCCAATCGCCCCCCTGTGCAAGATAAGCATCATAGCCAAGTGTAGTCATTAGCGTGTTCCAGGCTGTGGCAACCTTCCCTACGCCCCACCCTGTGGTATCTGGTTTGTCAGAAAAACCAAATCCCGGTAGACATGGGCAAACCAGATGAAAGGCGTCTTCTGGCTTTCCACCGTGAAGCTCCGGCCGGGTTAGTGGCTCGATTACTTTTAAAAATTCGACGATTGAGCCAGGCCAGCCGTAAGTCAGAATCAGGGGTTTTGCATTTTCATGGGGGCTGCGTACGTGAACAAAGTGAATGTTTAGTCCTTCTATCTCAAGTGTGTACTGTGGCAGTTTATTCAGGCGGGTTTCAGTTGCTCGCCAGTCGTAGCTATTCTGCCAGAATTCACAGACGTCCTTTAGATAAGCCAGGGGTACCCCCTGCGTCCAATTGTCTGGCGTTTCCGCCTCCGGCCAACGCGTATTTTCTAGCCTTAGTCGCAGGTCTTTTAGGGCATCGTCTGGTATGTTAATTTGAAAAGGCTTGATATCTGGCATGTAGGATTTGGCTCTGGCGCTAAGTTAGGAGCCTAAAGTAAAACAAACACGAAGCGACTTAGGAAGCGTGTTATGGAATTAATGAAATTGAACCCGGGAAGTAGAATATGTCTATAAAGGTAATCGGTGCAGGATTTGGTCGTACAGGAACCATGTCCCTTAAGGCTGCGCTTGAGCTGTTGGGCTATGGCAAGTGTTACCACATGATGGAGGTGATGGACCATTTCGACCATCTCGATTTCTGGAGCCAGGCAGCGCGGGGAGAAGCTGTACCCTGGGACACTTTGTTTTCGGGCTATCAGGCGAGTTGTGATTGGCCTTCTGCGAATTATTGGCGAGCACAGTTGCAGCATTACCCCAACGCAAAGGTACTGTTGTCCACTCGCGACCCGGAGCGATGGTACACCAGTGTGATAAACACTATTTATCCAACGAGCGTAGACGCAAGAAAATCGGACGATCCAAATACTGCGAGGTTTGGCAACTGGCTTTTCGAAGTAATCTGGGACGGGGTTTTTGATGGCCGAATAGATGACAAAGAACATTGTATCGCTATATATGAAGCCCATGAAAAGGCCGTAATTTCTGAGGTTCCCGAGTCACAACTATTGGTATTTCAAGCCAGTGAGGGCTGGGCACCTTTGTGTGAATTTTTAGCTTGCGCAGTGCCGGATGTGCCGTATCCAAATACCAATTCTACCGAGGCTTTTTTGAATAACGAGGGTGCAAAGCGCGGCGCTGAAATCTAGCCACCGGAACTATCGACAGGAACTATCGACAGGAGCTATCGACAGGCAAATTGGTGCTTTCACAGCCCATTTGCCAATAAGTCTTTCAGCCGTGTACCCAGGTTTGAGGGCGCAAACTCTACAGATTGTGTTTTCCTTGCTGAGCAAAGCGGAATTTTGTCGATATTCCACCAGCGATATTCCTGAAAGATGCTGCGCTCGTGGGCTGCGGGATTGTTGTTCATGTTAGGTACAAATTCATCCACGAAGACCAAAAAATATTTTTCGAACTGGCTGAATTTGCGTTCGCTAGTCTGAAAGGAAAAATGGCGGGTGAATACCAATTTACCGGTTTGGGGTAGATGTAATCCGGTTTCTTCCCATATCTCTCGTTGCAGTGCCTGTTCGTCACTCTCTTTATTTTCTATTCCACCGCCAGGGGTCATCCAGATGCTATTGCCATTAACCGGGCTACGCACTTTTAACAAAAGAATTTTGCTTCGGTTTTGCGTTACAAGCAGAGCCCTAACGGCTTGACGGGTATTTTCGCCGATGCCTCCTGGAGTGCTAGTTGCCATGCGCACTCATAAAAATTTCGATTCTTCCATCGGTGAGTAACCTGCTACGGGTAATATTGAGGCAGGGGAAATAGTCTTTCAGGTCGGACAAGGAGTGTGTGTGTAATTTCAGGTCAAGCTGGCTGCGCAAATTTTCGCAGAGGTGCTCCTGGTCCTCGATACCGTATAACAGTTCCGGCATAGGCTGTCGCGAGCTCTGGGTTGTGAAAGCGTACGCCCTGGTTCCACTATGTATAAAGGGCTGTAATGCAAGATTGAAAGCCTGTAGCGCTGGAGTATCCAGATAATTCAGAAAATCCCACAGAAAACACAAATCAAACTGTTCTCCATCCGGATAATTTTCGAGGGTGGGAAATGAAAGCTCGATAGAATCATCTTGTCCCGCGCTCCCGGATGTCTGCATTTGTTCAGCAAACAAATCTGCGAAGTAAAGGCGGCTCCGTATCTGGCTAAAGAACCTGACAGTAGCCGGGCAGGCAGGCCCGACATCCAGAATTTTAAGGCGCTGTGTGGTGTTGCTGTGGTGCATGGGTTCAGAGGCATCCAAATATCCACTGAACAACATCGACAGCAGCGGACTCTGCAGGCCATTGAACACCGGAGCCTTATACGAATGAGGCGTGATTAGTTTTGGCCTCCGGAACCCGTTGAAGCTTTATGTGCGCTGGGTGAAGCAGATTTTCCTGACTCATCAGGATCCATATCTATGCTGCCTTTAAATTTTGCACCGTCTTCAAGCGTCATGCGTGGAGTTACTATATTGCCCCGTACTTTGCCTGTGCTGGTAATTACCACCTTTTCTTCGCCGCTTATATCGCCGTTTACTTCGCCTTCAATCTGTATCTTTTTTGCATTGATGTCGGCATTTATCTGGCCAGATTTTCCGACTGTTACATCATTTAGGGGTAAGGATATTTTTCCTTCCACTTTGCCATAAATAACGAGATTCTCGGAACCACTGATATCACCCTGAATGCGTATGGAGGGGCCAATTATTGCCGTAGACCCAGTGCTTCCGCCTGAATGGTTTGTGGTTTGCGTTGCGTGTGTGCTTCCCGATATAGGAGGGCCGCCGTCGGTGTCTCTTTTTTTGTCAAACATGAGTCTTCTCCGGTGTCGAATTGAAGTAATGAATTGCAGACATTATAGGCACAATTTCACCATCAGCGAGTGCTGTTTGCGGCGGATAAAATAGCACTGTAGGGTAGCGACTTCATTTACCAAAATAGGGTGTGTACATGGTTTATATCCGGCGAAGAACACCATTTCGTTTACTGGTGTTGTTTTTGCTGTTGGTGACTCTCATTTCAGGCTGTGCTGGTAAAACCGAACATCCAGAACTCAGTGTTTCTGAGGCAAACAGGTTTGTTGATTTTCAGGTGCTTGCTTTCAATGATTTTCACGGCAGCCTGGAGGCACGGGATGGAGAGCTGGGTGGAGCTGCATATCTGGCAAGCCATCTGTTGGCTGCGGAAGCATCTGCGGAGTTCAGTATTACCGTATCTGCCGGAGACCTGGTTGGAGCCAGCCCTCTGATATCCAGTCTGTTCCACGATGAGCCCTCTGTTGAAGCAGCAAATATCTGGGGCCTGGACTACCATGCAATGGGTAACCATGAGCTTGATGAAGGTTTGAAAGAAATGCTGCGTTTACAACGTGGTGGTGGTCATCCGAAAGATAACGACGCAGATGGCGTTGTATTTGCAGGCGCGAATTTCGGTTTTCTTTCAGCAAACATGTTTCTGGCAAAGGACAAGTCCCAGCCGCTTCCGGGATACGCCATCAAAGAATTCGACGGGATACCAATCGCTATCATAGGCGCGAGCCTGGTTGATACGCTTTCGGTTATTTCGCTGGAGGCGGGCAGAGGTCTGATGTTTCAGAAGGAAGCAGAGGCTATTAACCGGCTTGTTGATAAGTTGCGTGGTGAAGGTGTCGAGGCTTTTATTGTGTTAATCCATCAAGGGGGGTCTCAGAACGACAAGTCACCAGGTGGGTGTGCAAATTTTAGTGGTGACATCATAGAAGTGGTTAATGAAATTAGCCCGGCCGTGGACCTTTTTGTTACCGGGCATACACATAATTATTATCTTTGCGAACTGGGTGACCGTCCGGTAACCAGCGCCGGTGCAAACGGGCGCCTGTATTCAAAAATACAAATGCGTCTTGATCGCCTTAGTGGAGATATGCAATTGCTCACAATGGAAAATGTTCCGGTGACGCATGATGTGGTACCCAATGCGGAGCTGGAGCGTTTGGTTGAAAAATATCGCGCATACGTGAAACCATTGGCAGAGAAACCGGTAGGAATAATTGACGCTTCATTTAGCAGAACGCCAAACCAGGCAGGTGAGTCGTTGCTGGGTCAGTTAACCGCAGATGCACAGCTGGAAGCCACTAAAGAAAGTGGTGCGCAGATAGCTTTTATGAACCATGGCGGTATTCGTAACGATATGGACTATAGAGGAAATGGCACCGTTACGTTTGAGGATATATTTGCCATTCACCCTTTTAACAACATGTTGGTAAGCATGACACTGACTGGGGAACAGCTAAGGTTGTTGCTGGAACAACAGTGGCAAAGTACCAATTCAGTACGAATTTTGGGTGTGTCAAAAGGTTTTAGCTACACCTGGAATGCCAGCGCTAGCCAGGGACAAAAAGTGGCTGCGCATTCAATGTACCTGGATGGAGTCGAGATCGATCCTTTGGGTGAGTATCGTATAACCACTAACAGTTTTATTGCGGGGGGAGGAGACGGGTTTACCGTTTTGCGTGAAGCAAAAAACCCTGTTCGTGGCATTGAAGATCTGGAAGCCCTGAAGCGATATCTTGAGGTGCATTCGCCACTCACACCTGATTACCAGCCTCGTATTAATCGCAGGTGAGGAAAACAACATCAAACTAAAAACTTGTTTCGCAGGATTAATGGCCTTGGTGATTAGCCATATAGCACTGGCCGTGGAAGACTTTCCAAGACCGTTGGAACTGGCCCCCGACATAGAGTTCTGGACCCGGGTCTATACCGAAATATCGACAAGTTCCGGTTTCATTCATGACTCCTATGATCTTTCTGTGGTCTATCAAACCGTCGCTCTTGTTGATAGTTCACGTAGTAATCGCCGTAATATTCGTGAAGTTAAAGCGCGTTACGCAACGATACTGAACAAACTTGCAACTGGTACTCGTACAAATCTGAGCGATGAGCAGGCCAGGGTATTAGCATTGTGGGGCAGTAAGGTGTCGAACCAGAGGTTGAAAAAGGCGGCGTCTAATCTACGTTTTCAAAAAGGCCAGTCGAATCGCTTTTTGGAAGGTCTAAAAAGATCGGGTGCCTGGCGTAGCCACATCGAAAAAGTGTTGGCAGATATGGGCTTGCCGGAAGAGCTGTCTGCCCTGCCGCATGTGGAGTCATCATTTAATCCAAAAGCCTATTCTCGGGTTGGTGCATCCGGGATGTGGCAGTTTACCCGCGCTACGGGACGTCGTTTTATGCGGGTGGATTATGTGGTGGATGAGCGCATGGACCCTTTTGCTTCCACGCTGGCCGCTGCCAAACTACTTCAACATAACAGGCAACTTACAGGTAGCTGGCCTTTATCACTTACGGCTTATAATCATGGTGCGGCCAGTATTAGACGCGCTACACGTTCCCTGGGAACCAAAAATATAAGTACTATTGTTCGTGATTATCGTGGGCGGGCTTTTGGGTTTGCTTCGCGAAATTTTTACGTAGCATTTTTAGCAGCACTTGAAATAGACAGGTCTCCTGAAAAATATTTTGGCACTTTTGAGCCTGAGAAAGCCATTCCTTATGAATTGGTGAAGCTTGGAGAGTTTTTTACAGCCAAATCTGTTGCTAATGCTCTCGGACTTAGTAGCAAAGTATTGAGACAACACAATCCGGCTTTATTAGAACCAGTGTGGAGTGGCTCTAAAAGAATGCCAGTAAATTATAGTCTGCGCGTTCCGAAAGAATTGTTGGAGAAGCCGGTAAAAGACTTGCTTGCATCAATAAAAATGTCAGAAAGATATTCTGAACAGACACCGGATGTGTTTCACAAAGTAGTGCGAGGAGATACCATTTCGGAGATTGCAGCTAGATATGGTTACAGGGTGAGTGAGGTGCTGGCGCTTAACAGACTGGGGCGAAGAGATTACATTCGGATTGGCCAGGTACTACGACTGCCAGCTACCGAGGCTCTATTGCTTGCCGCCAGAGTACCGGTGAATAATCCAGGTATAGTGGTAATTTCGAGTGGAAAAGATAAAACACCCACTCCCATAGAAAAACCTGCATTAGCAGCATCAGGAATAAGTGTCGGGGAGCAGGAGGCAAGCGAAGCATCGGTTGCCCTGGAAAGTGCAGACGGTCTTGCGACGGCCATCGTAACTATTCTTTCCGGCGATCCAAGCGACTACACAGTTGATAGCAAACTCACCATAGAAATACAGGCTGCAGAAACATTAGGCCATTATGCAGACTGGCTGGATATTCGCGCCAGTGATCTCAGGCGGATTAACGGGATGTCCTATGGCAGGCCTTTGGTTATTGGACATCGAATAAAACTGGATTTCTCCAGGGTCTCCGTAGCAGCATTTGAACAATTGCGTCTGGCATATCAGCAGGGATTACAGCAGGCTTTTTTCATGTCGCGCCAAATTAACTCGGTAAGCAATTATACCATCCGTCGAGGTGAATCCTTGTGGACTTTGTCGCAGCTCAAATTCAACGTGCCGGTGTGGTTGTTGAGGCAATACAATCCTGATCTGGATTTTGACAAGCTAAAACCGGGCCTGGTTATTAAGGTGCCACAGCTCAAGTAAGGTGCCACAGCCAAACTAGACAGGTCTCAGGGTAAACCTGCGCCGGGTGTTTCCACTTCAACTATCTCGATGCGGGCAGAACGATTTTCGCGGCATTCTGCCGGGTTAGAAGATTTAGAAGTAAGAATAAACAGAGTGCGCCGCTCTTTGCCACCCAGCATGCAGGCATAGGATTGATATTCCAGCTCGATAGTCTGGGCGATTTTACCGCCCTGCTGAACTCGAAATATCGCATTGCTGGTAGGTGCAGCTACCCATATGTCATTGTTTGCATCAAGACAAATTCCATCTGGGTAGAAAGGGTCCAGGTCCGCCCATAATTGTTTGTTGCTGAGTTTTTGGTGTTTATCAATATCATAAACTGTAAGACGGCGACCAAATGTTTCTGCAATGATTAGCTTTCTACCATTCGCAGTGAGCACCATGCCATTGGGAAATTGAAGATCCTTTGCGACTATGCTGCATTGTCCGGTGGGGGTAACGCAGATTAGTTCTGCATTCTGAGGGGATGCCCCGGCATTTAAATCATATCCAAAATTGCCGATAAACGCATTTCCAAATGAGTCTACCAACATATCGTTTAAGTGGAATGAGGCAAGTTTTGACAAGTCAGCCACTTCACTAAGCCGTTTATTGGTGAACCGTAACAATCGCCGGTCAGTCATGGAAACCACCAGCAGACTACCGTCTGGCATAAATCCCAGGCCGGAAGGTTGACCGGGAATTTCTACAATTACTTCGGAGTTTCCGGCAAGATCCAGAGTACGAACTACGTGGTCGTGCATGTCGGAAAACCAGAGTTTTCCATTATGCCATCTCGGACCTTCGCCAAAGCAAAGTCCGTCCAGAATTATACGGGGTTGTAAATTTTGCATGGGGAACAAAGGCCCAGCCTGGGATTAATCCCAGGCTGGGTAGATGTTTGGCTATTTTCCGCCGCTGGAAGCGAGGGTGTCGCGGGATTGGTTTTTGTATTGCGCTACTTCTTCTTCGTCAAGATAACGAAAAACCATCGAAGCAAATAACATTTCCTCAAAAGACTGTTCGCCCCAGGTTACTACCTGATTAGGGTCAGGGTTTGCCGGGTTTTGAGAAGAATTATCCCAGGTAGTGGAATGTTCGATTTTTGTTCCAGCTGGCATGAATCTGGGTTCTGTGAACTCGTAGTCTGTCTGCCAGTTGAAGTCATAATCGGGAACCGATAACAGCATTTCGCTTGTGCCATCCGGGTAGGTGGCAACGAAGTCTGAAGCAATACCGCGAAAATGGGAATGCGGGAGCAGACTGTATAAAAGCGTATCTTTTTTGAACTCATAACTTGTGTATTCAGTATGTGCTTTGGTATTAGCAGGGATACGAATGTCTGTATTCAATATAAAGGTGCCGCCTAAACGATGTTCCGGTTTTTCTTTATGAAAATAGATTCCCATTCTGGACTCGTCCGTGGTGGGTTTGCCATACGCGGTGTAATGCATTTGGTAGAGAAGAGTGGCATCAGCAGGTAAAAATGTTCCTGTGCCCTCAGGTAGGGTATCTGCCACTGCGCCGGGTACGTAACCACCAAGTCCGCCCATCTGGATAAACTTTCTTCGTGCTTTTGGATCCGAGTTTGGTTTACCAAAGGTGGCGATTACATGGTGTAAGGCCGAGCGGTCACCTGGAATTATTTCGGTAGCACTAACCCATACATCTTTATCCAGAGGGTTTGCAACGGTGGGGTATTGATAATCCACGATACCACTTGCAGGAACTTCGGTGGCAGGGAGGTCAATGATCAGGTCAGGTTCGCCCAAGGCCCATTCAGGCCAGACTGCATCATTTTCTGCCAATGGGTCCGGACCTTCACCTCGTGGAGAGCCAGCTTCTACCCAATGCACAACATCCTGTATTTCCTGATTGGAAAGTGATCGGTCATTGGCGAATTTACCGAAATGTGGATCTGCGTGCCATGGAGGCATGCGTTTGGTTCTAATTACTTCACGAATCATCGGGGAAAAACCCCGTACGATGTTGTAGTCGGTCATTGCAAATGGACCAATGCCGCCGTCTCGGTGACAAGTGACGCAATTGTCTCGAAGTATCGGTGCCACGGTATCTGAGTAGGAGATCTGCTGGTGTGTTTCCTTATTCTTAACTCCAGGCAAGTTTATAAGACAACCAACTGCATCCACTGATGCCATTTTCACTTCTTCACCTGCCAGCATGGAATCCAGTGCATCGGTCAAATAGTGATGTTTTGCCTCAGGCCGCTGTATTTCATAGTCGAGCCTGTCGTTTATAGGACCTTGATAGGCTATTTTCCAGGACTTGGGGTCCACCACAAATATTTCACCGGTGCGAACAAAACCAAGCGCTTCGCCGATAATCTGGGTTCCGTCGATCAGAATGGGAAAGTCTATATTGAAACTTTCCGCTTCTTTAGTGATTGAATTACGATTGTCCTGGAGATTTGAGTTAATCAACAGAAACTCGACGCCCTGGGCTTTGTAGCTGTCCCTTATCTCCTTAAACCGGGGCAGTGCGTTGCGCACGATTGGGCAACCGTTTCCCTGAACCATAAAAACTATGGCTTTGGTGTCCGAGAGGTAGTACAGCTCGTGAGACTTGCCTTGATGATCCAATAGCTTGAAATTTTCGACGTGATCGCCTGACTGAATTGCTATTACCGACGTTGAAAACAAAAGCGCGGCGAATAAAAATAGTGCTTTTCTCATAGTGCTGCCTGTTAATTTGTCGAACTTATAAGTATAACGCCCCTCACGGAAAAATCCAGAAATGCTACTTAAAGTAGCACTTTGCCTGGTTGTTGTTTTAATCGTGCATGTGTCCAGGAAATACCAACAAAACACCAGCCTTGCCAAGATACGCTCGTTATCTACCAAATGGGTAAAATCCGCTCTTCCCCCTTAAAAAGTCAATCCATGACGCTGTAGAGGACCTGAACGTCTACCATGTTCATGCCTTGACGCATCAACGTATCAAAGAGCTTGAGCGGGTATACAAAAAAACCTCAAAGTTGCAGAGCAAAGGTGTTGTTCTAAGCCATTTTGCGGAGAGTAACTATCCAGGAAATTTATTGGGTTGTGAAAATGAAGACAGACATTGGAAAATTATCACCTTGGTGTGCGATCCCTTGGCTCGAAACTTTTGCAGTTTTTTTCAATCTTTTGATGAGTTTCTCTCAGAGCTTGCCAAAGAGTATCGAACTGGTCAAAAGGCAATGGAAGACGGCATTGAGTTACTGGTGGTGCTATTCATTGACAAATTTGACCATGACATGCCTTTAAGGTGGTTTGATGCCTAACCTAAACCGGTATTTGATATAGATGTTTATGCACACAAGTTTCCGAGTTCTCATGGCTATAGCATATACAAAGGGTCGCAGTCAGATATGCTTTTAGTACGGCTGAAAGCTTTCGGGATGAAATGGGTTTCGCCAAAGCTGCGTAATATATTCCAGTGTAACAATTGAGTTTGAAAAGCCCCATCGTTTGCACAGACTTCCAATAGCCTGCCAGGATTTCAGACAGAAATTATTGAGTCAATTCAAATCTACGTACTATCGATATTAGGAATTGTTACTACCTGATTAATCCCTAGACCAATATCGCAATAACATCTAGCCAATATCTCCATAACACTAAATATTGGACAAGCAATGGAAGAACGGGTCAAAAACTGGCCACCCTGCTTGGATGCATATACTCTACCTGAACCACATAATTCTATTGTTAGTAACCAGCACAAAGGTAAATGGAAAACTGTTTATGACCGGATTATTCAGGCAGCAGGTAATCGATTCTCAGACAC
>Ga0256847_1000694_pt1 | contig 19965 bp, 14 predicted proteins | sample TeddybearmetaG_FD_189099 | JGI IMG/M metagenome (GOLD analysis project Ga0256847, IMG submission 189099) | Hydrothermal vent microbial communities from East Pacific Rise, Pacific Ocean - Teddybear | ecosystem: Environmental > Aquatic > Marine > Hydrothermal vents | place: Pacific Ocean: East... | reverse complement strand
AAAATCCTAATAAAACACAGTATGTAACGGAAACTAATTTTAATGGAACTCCCAGATACATTACTGCTGAGATAGAACGGCAAACATTAAGTGCTTCCATCAGACTAAATTACACTATTAATCCTAATTTAACAATACAATATTATGGACAACCTTTTATTTCAAGGGGTACCTATAAAAATTTTAATTTTATTACCAACCCGATTGCCGATGATTTAAATAATCGTTTTCAGTTATTTAATAACAATCAAATTTCTTTTGACGGATCTAATTATCTGATTGATGAAAATACTGATGGTACTATAGATTATGAAATAGGAGACCCTGACTTTTCTTTTGTACAATTCCGTTCTAATTTAGTCGTACGATGGGAATATGTTCCTGGATCGGAAATCTTTTTAGTGTGGTCTCAAGGCAATACAGGTTTACAAGACCCTAAAAAACGCTTATTTAGGAGTTTGGACAAGCAGATTTTCGGCGAAAAAGGAGAGAATACTTTTTTAATTAAAGCAACGTATCGGTTTATGCTATAGTTTAAAAATAATTATAAAGGAATATTTATAGTATAATTAATTCCTTTATTTAACGAAGTTTCAATATTTAATGTTCCATTTAATAAGATAATTCGCCTTTTTATATTTTCAAATCCTATCCCATCAACATCTTCTTTTGTTTTGTCATAATCAATACCAATCCCATTGTCTTCAATAATTAAGTTTAACATCCTGTCATTCAACTTGTTGAACGTTACAGAAGCTTTTGTAGCTTTAGAATGCCGTATCGTATTGGTTGTTACCTCTTAAATAATCCTAAAGAGATTTGTTTTAATTTCTTTGGACAATTCATCGTCACTTATATTTTCATGTTGAAATGCGAATTCAATATTTTTAGTGGTACTATAATCAATACAAATAGACTCAATAGCCCTAAATGAACTACCCCGAGGCAGAGCCATCGAGGTATCAAGCGGAAGAAAATAACGAATAATCAAGTGTTTTATTTTGTCAATTGAGAAAAGAAAGTGATTTATACCAATTTAACTTTAATGTTTTATAATTAATACTGGAGAAGGTGTCATTCCTTTTTACTAAAAGCTAAATAAGAGGATTGTTTCCTTGAGGGGGCATTAGAAGTATTTTATATAACTTAACTCCTTTCAAAATATTTTTAATATCATGTTATTTTATGTATTTAAAAACACTTTTTTACACCCCTCAAGGGGACATTTGTTTGTATTCAATTTTAACGTTTTATGATTATGCCAAAAAAGAATAAGCTTTGTTCTTTTCTAAAAGCCTAAATAAGGGAATTCTCCCTCAATAAAAAGAGTCATTTATCCTTGCTATTTTTTAGCATCAATCTTATCTCCACTACTCTGTGCAATTAATAAATTCTTCTGGTAACGTCCTTGTATCACATCAACTAAAACGAGCACCACAATTACAAAATAGAAAGTAGTTTTGCTCATAGGTGTAACAGGATTATTAAATAAATGCAAATGCGCCAAATGGCCTCCTTCTGATAAGAGCATAATACCTACAATCAACAACACAAACAACCCAAGCACTTCGTACATTCTATTTTTTTGAAGAAAGTTGGCAACTTTATCAGCCAATACTATCATGATTACACCACCAACTACAATAGCAATAGTCATTAACACCAATTGAGGCATATATTCCATACCGCTGGTTAATGCCATGGCACTTAAGATTGAGTCAAAAGAGAAAACTAAGTTCATAATTACAATCCAAAAAATAACCATTTTTTCAGATCTTTTTTTAGTGCCATCTGTTTCTTTATGTTCTTGTAGAAGCATCATATGCCAAATTTCTTTTACGGCAGTATAGATAATAAAAACTCCCCCAACAAGAACAATTATACTATGTACATTAAATTCAAATTCTAAAATATTATTACCATGCAAGCTTACAAAAGGTTTTTGAAAATACTGAATAAGTGACATCAAAACAAATAATAATACTATGCGCAATACAATGGCAAGTCCAACACCCATTTTGCGTACAAAACTTTGGCGTTCTACTGGTGCTTTTTTTGACTCTAATGAGATATATAAAAGGTTGTCAAAACCCAAAACAGCTTGTAATAAAACAAGCATCAATAGGGTAAAAAGACTGTCGAGAGTCAATAGTTGATCCATAGTTTTGAATGATTTTGTAGTTTTAAATAAATTAATGTGCCTCAAGCCAATTTTCGCCAATACCAATTTCTACATCTAATGGTACAGCTAACTTATAGGCATTTTCCATTTCTTGTTTTATAATTGGTATTATTTTTTCTACTTCGTCTTTATGAGCATCAAAAACCAATTCGTCATGCACTTGCAAAAGCATTTTAGATTTGATATTTTCTTTTTCAAATCTGTTATGAATATTAATCATCGCCAATTTAATAATATCAGCAGCACTACCTTGGATTGGCGCATTTACCGCATTCCGTTCTGCTGCTCCACGAACAACAGCATTTCGAGAATTGATATCTTTTAAATATCTACGACGACCTAATACAGTTTCTACATAACCATTTTCACGAGCAAAATCAATAAGTTCTGACATGTAGTTACGTAGCTTAGGGTACGTTTTATAATAAGTATCGATTAATTCTTTTGCTTCACTCCGCGAAAGCGAGGTTTGGTTACTCAAACCAAAAGCAGAAACACCATAAATAATTCCAAAATTGACAGTTTTTGCATTGCTTCGTTGCTCTCTAGTTACTTCATCAATTGCCACATTAAATACTTTCGCTGCAGTAGAAGCATGAATATCTTCACCATTTTTAAAGGCTTTTATCATGGTTTCTTCTTGGCTTAATGCAGCTATAATTCTTAATTCTATTTGCGAATAATCAGCAGCCAATAATACATGGTTTTCATCACGAGGAATAAATGCTTTTCTAACTTGGCGACCACGTTCTGTACGAATAGGAATATTCTGTAAATTAGGATTGTTTGAACTTAATCGACCCGTAGCCGCAACTGCTTGTGCAAAAACTGTATGTATTCTGCCAGTTTCAGAATTTACTTCATTCGGTAAAGCATCTACATAAGTACTTTGTAATTTTTTATATTGTCTAAATTCTAAAATATCTCGTATAATTTGGTGGTCTTTAGCTAAATATGACAACACATCTTCAGCGGTAGAATATTGACCTGTTTTGGTTTTTTTAGGTTTGTCTACCAGTTTTAATTTATCAAAAAGAATCTCGCCTAATTGTTTAGGAGATGCAATATTAAATTCTTGGTCTGCCAGTTCATAAATATTTTTTTCTAAACGGAGGATGTCATTAGTTAAATCAACAGAAAGTGTAGCCAAAAAATCAGTATTGATATTAATCCCTTCAATTTCCATAGTAGTCAATACATTTAACAAGGGTAATTCCACATCATTAAAAAGTTTGGTAAGATTACTTGATGCCAATTCTGTTTTAAAATACTCTTTTAGTTGTAAGGTTATATCTGCATCTTCAACAGCATATTCAGTTAATTTTGAAAGTTCGACTGTTCGCATGGAAAGTTGATTCTTTCCTTTTTTACCAATCAATTCGGTTATAGACACAGGTTGATAATTCAAATAAGTTTCTGCCAAAATATCCATATTGTGACGCATATCTGGATTGATAAGATAATGTGCTATCATCGTATCAAATAATTTCCCTTTAACAGGAATATTATAGTTGGAAAGCACTTTGATATCATATTTTATGTTCTGGCCAATCTTTTCAATGGTTTCATTTTCAAAAAAAGGTTTGAACTCATCAATAACTTGTTGTGCTTCTTTTTGATCTTCAGGAATTGGCACATAATATCCTTTGCCTTTTTCCCATGAAAAAGCAATACCAATCAATTCTACTTCCAACGCTTTTAAACCTGTAGTTTCTGTATCAAAACAGACTGATTTTCGTTGTAATAAATTATTCAGTAATAGTTTTCTTGAAAATGAAGTGTTAATAAATTGATATAGATGTGATGTGTTTTGAATGGTATTATAAAGTCCACTCTGTCCTTCAGCCACCTCCTCAGAAGGGGAAGAAAACTCACCACTACCTGGAGCTGCAAATAAATCAAACTGTCCATTATTTGGAGCTACTGCTTTTTTTCTCCCACTCTGTCTTACGGACATCTCTCCCAAAGGGAGAGAATTGTTAGAAGCTTGCTCCGTTTTTGGTGTAAATGTTTTTATCAAATTTTCTGTCAAACGCCTAAATTCTAATTCGCCAAATATTTCTTTTATCTTAGGGATATCGGGAGTATTGAGTTCAAAATCTTCTTCATGAAATTCCACCGGAACGTCCAGCATAATGGTTGCTAATTTTTTAGATAACAAGCCCAATTCAACATTTGCCTCCACTTTTTCCTTCATCTTACCTTTCAACTCATGTGTATTGGCTAATAAACCTTCAATACTACCATATGCCGCCAAGAATTTCTTTGCTGTTTTATCACCAACTCCAGGTAAACCTGGAATGTTATCAACGGCATCGCCTTTCATTGCTAAGAAGTCAATTACCTGATCCGGATGTTCTATTTCAAAATTTTGCTGCACCTCGGGTATTCCCCAAATATCATAACCTCCTCCAAATCGAGGTTTATACATAAAGATATTATCACTTACCAATTGTGCAAAATCTTTATCCGGTGTAACCATAAAAGTTTTGTACCCTTCTTTTTCAGCTTTTTTTGCCAGTGTCCCTATAATGTCGTCTGCCTCATATCCCGGTTTTACAATAATAGGAATGTGCATTGCTTTTAAGATACTTTCAATATAAGGTACTGCAATTTTTATTGCTTCAGGTGTTTCATCTCTATTGGCTTTATATTCAGGAAATAGTTCTACTCTATCAACACTACCTCCTCTATCGAAACAGACTGCAAGATGGTCAGGATTTTCACGTTTGATAACATCTAACAAGGAGTTCATAAAACCCATAATGGCTGAAGTATCCAACCCTTTTGAATTGATTCTTGGATTTTTTATAAAGGCATAATATCCTCTAAATATTAAAGCGAAGGCGTCAACTAAAAAAAGGCGTTTCTGTTCTGACATTTGATTTGATTTGATAGCTCCGAATAGTCGGGATTCAAATCTACGAAGATTGTTTTAAATATGCTTAAAACCTGAGTTAGATTAATAGTTCCATTTACAGAAATTAAATAAAAGGCAAGGTTTGAAATATTATGCTCCTTGCATATAAAAATCAGATTGTATATTTTCATTGTTGGCATTTTGAAATTTAGTCATGCTAAATCCTTTATGAATGGAATAAAAACCAGTTTCGCCTTTTTTATTCATGGCAATATAACCTACTTGAAAGTTTTTATAGTTACTATTTGGTTTACTCACTATTCTATGAATAGCCTCTTCACATGCTTCTTGTGGTGATTTTCCTTGACGCATTAACTCTACAATTAAAAAACTACCTACTGTTTTTACAACTTCCTCTCCTAAACCTGTTGCTACAGCTGCCCCAACCTCATTATCTACAAACAATCCTGAACCAATAATGGGTGAATCTCCAACACGTCCTCCCATTTTATAGGCCAGTCCACTTGTAGTACAGGCTCCTGAAATATTTCCTTCAGTATCCATTGCCAACATTCCGATAGTATCATGATTTTCTATATTGATAATGGGTTTATATTCTGATTTTATTTTCCATGCCTCCCATGCTTTTTTAGAGGCATCGGTTAACAAACTCTCTCGTTTAAGGCCTATTGAAACAGCAAATTGTTCTGCACCTTTTCCGGCAAGCATCACATGAGGTGTTTCTTCCATCACTTTTCTTGCTACTGAAACTGCATGTGTGATATTCTGTAAATACACTACCGAGCCACAATCTCCTTTTGCATTCATAATACAGGCATCAAGTGTTACATTTCCATCTCTATCTGGCAACCCTCCTTTACCAACCGATTGTCCTTTTTCATTCGCCTCTTCAATTCTGCAGCCTTGCTCTACAGCATCCAGTGCATTCCCATCATTTTCCAACACTTTCCAAGCTACTGCTGTTGCATTTTGCACATTCCAAGTGGCAATCACCAATGGTAATATAATTTTTGTCGTTGCGTATATCTCCTTTTTTTCTTCGGAATTATTTTTAGCACAACTGGTCAATGTATTTCCAACTGCCAGTGCAATTCCTGTTAAAGAAGCATTTTTGATAAAGTTTCTGCGTTTCATAAATATCTATTGTTTTATTGCCTCCGAGAAGGTCGGAAAAATAAATTAAGTTCTCATTACTTTTTTAGAATTTCTATATCCATAATATAAAATATAACCATAGCAAAAAATAATCAAAACAAAGGCTAATTTAAAACCTGTATAATCGGTCAACAAACCATAAACCGGAGCTATGATAGCGCCTCCAAATATCGCGGTACATAATAACCCTGATGCTTTAGGTTTTAATTCTCCCAAACCATCAATGGCCAATGTAAAAATAGTTGGAAACATAATAGAATTAAATAAGCCAACCGTTAAAATACTCCACATGGCAACATAACCATTTGTGTTCATTGATATTAAAATAAGAGATATTGCTATTATTGAAAAAATACCAAGCACTTTTCCTGGCTTCATTATTTTAGTCAAATAAGATCCTACAAAACGACCTATCATTGCACCAGACCAATAGAAAATAACAAAAATCCCTAACAACGCTTTGGCATCGGTTCCATCTAGGGTTTTAAAGAAAATTTTAGCCACTAGATTCGCAATATTCATCATAGCATTACTTTCTCTAATCAAAGGCACTAAATTCATATCTAAAAAGTAATTAACCAAATAACTTCCAATAGCTACTTCAGCTCCTACATAAAAGAAAATTGCAAGTACACCAAGCATCAGGTTTTTTTGTTTAAAGGCTTCAGCATAGGTTCCTGAAACTTTTTCACTTATCAATTTCGGAAGTTTTGCAAAGAAGAAAATTCCAGCAATGAATACAATAAACAGTGCCAACCCTAAAAAGGGTTTTTGCACTGCGGATGCTTCAGATGCTAGGTATGTTTCTTTTGCTGTACTGGTTAATATTGCAATTTCATCTTTGGTTTTAATGGTATCACTTAATATAAATAAGGCACCTACAGCAGGAGCAATTGCCGTGCCTAATGAATTAAAGGCTTGTGATAGATTTAGTCTACTTGATGCGCCATCTTCAGAACCCAATACTGCCACAAACGGATTTGCTGCAACTTGCAATATGGTCATCCCTCCAGCTAAAATAAAATAGGCTAACATAAACACTCCAAATACGCGGTAAGAAGCCGCAGGATAGAATAATAAGCATCCTAAAGCCATGGTAAGTAACCCAAGAATAATTCCTTTTTTATAGCCAATTTTTGATAAAATATAACTTGCTGGAATAGAGAGTAAAAAGTAGGCGCCGAAAAAAGCAAATTGTACCAATCCTGCTTGAAAATATGTGAGTGTAAACAACTCTCGAAGTCTTGGAATTAGAGAATCTACCAATACAGTTATAAATCCCCAAAGGAAAAACAAGGTAGTTAATAATATAAAAGAGGAACGATACGACTTTTGTTGATTCATATAAATAGTTAGTTTTATTTCCATTCCTGAATCTCAGAGAGATTTAATCTCTAAAACATATTTCAAAATGTAAAAGGTTAATTATTTTTAATCCATTGTTCATTTTGAGTTAAAATAATTTCTAAAATGTCTGTTTGAGTGATTTTTTTGATAAAAAATCCACTAGTCCCAAGACTTCGGGAGGCAGAATTTGTCAAAACGCACAACGGGTTCTTTTAATAGCTTTATGTTAATCTTTGTAATTTACTTAATTATAATTTCATCTACAAACAACCAACTTCTGCCATCGTGTTCGTAACCTAAATGCCACTTAGGAAGAGCTCCTAATTTCTTAGCGACTATTTTCACATAGCGAAATGGTGTTGAAGGTTGTTTAAAATATATTTCTTTTATTTCTACATTTTCAGATTGTTTTGTAGCGTCAATTATTCTTTTTTCAATAGGCTTGAAATTAATACCATCATTAGACATAAAACATGCTACTTCTGTTGGATAAAATATCCAGGAACGTTGGTCTTGTAAGAAATTAACAAAAACCATATTGATTGGTTTTTGTTTTCCTAAATCAACTATCGCAATTACATCTTCATCAAAATATCCTTGCCAAGTACCCGTTCTAAAATCTTGCGCACCAACAATTCCATCGATTAAGGCACTGTTCCCGCCTGCATTGTATTGATTGGCATACTTGGTTTCTAATGAAATACTAAGGTTTGGGTCTATTTTATAAAAATCGGTTGTGATTGTAGCACTTTTAACATCTCCTCTTATAGCATAGACGCTTAATGATACAGGCTCAGAGATGGTTATTGGCTTTTCATATTTGCCATACCCTTCATTATCTAATTGATAAAATATAGAAGCTTCTTTATCAACCGTTTTGATAACCAATTCTGTTGAGCCCTTGAACGCTACATCACCTTTTGCAATAAATGGCGCAGGTACAATGAGGTGTTCTGTAATTCTAGTTATTGGTTCTTGTCCTTCACGACTCCCCCAAATTGTAGGATTATCATTCATGTAAAATTCGAGTGTTCCTCCATCGATAATTTCGTTATGATTTATGTAAGTTCTGTCTAATTTTTTACCATTCAAATACACATATTCAATATATTTGTTCTCTGCACTTAAATCGTGAGTTTGAATCGTAAATTGCTTCCCGTTTTCTAAATTTATAGTTGCTTTATTTAACAATGGATTTCCAATAATATATTGATTACTTCCGGGAGTTACCGGATAAAAACCCATTGAACTAAATACATACCAAGCGCTCATCTGTCCGCAATCTTCATTTCCTGAAATACCATCAGGTGCGTTTTGGTACATTTCTGTTAAGATTTGATATACTTTCTCTTGCGTTTTATGTGGTTTGTTTACAAAATTATACAGATAAGCCATATGATGACTCGGTTCATTACCATGTGCATATTGCCCTATAAGCCCCGTTATATCTGCTTGCTTTCTTCCAGAGGTTTCGGCTTGAGCTATAAATAGTTTATCTAGATTTGCTTCTAATTTCTCTTTCCCTCCAAGTAATTGTATAAACCCTGATATATCTTGAGGTACATAATAACTGTATTGCCAAGCATTGGCTTCCGTATAGTTAAAATTCACTTCATAAGGATCAAATGGTGTAAACCATGTATTGCGAAAACGACCTCTCATAAATTGTGATTCCGGGTCATAAACATTCTTATAATTCTGAGCGCGTTCTGAGTAGATTTTATAATCCTCTGTTTTCCCCATAGCTTTTGCCATTTGCCCAATGGTCCAATCATCATAGGCATATTCTAATGTTTTAGAGACAGATTCGCTTTCTGTTTCAACAGGAATATACCCTAATTGTTTGTATGATTTTAACCCTAATTTATCTTGTGAAGCACTGTGTTTCATGGCTTCAAAAGCTTTAGTTACGTCATAATTTTGAATCCCTTTTAAATAGGCATCTGCAATAACCGGTACGGCATGATAACCAATCATACATCCTGTATAACAGCTAGACAAATCCCAAATAGGCATAATACCACCTTCATCATATTTTGTTAAAAATGTATTTATGAAATCGTTGGTTCTATCTTGCTCTATAATGGTATAAAGTGGGTGTGCTGCACGATAGGTATCCCACAATGAAAAAACAGTATAATAATCGAAGTCATTATTTTGATGCACTTTTAAATCCATTCCTCTATACCTACCATCTACATCTTGGTATAAGTTAGGAGCAATCATCGTATGATATAATGCTGTATAAAAATTGACTTTATACTCATTGTTTTCGCTTTCAATTATAATTTTTTCTAATTGTGTTTCCCAAGTTTGTTGAACTTCTTTTTTAACTTGCTCAAAGGTTTTGTTTCCTATTTCTTCTTCTAAATTTTTACGCGCACCTTCTTCGTCTACAGCAGAAATGCCAATTTTTACAAAAATAGGTTCGTTGTTTGGGTTTTTGAATTTAAAAAAAGCTTTTTCTTCATTTGTTGATTTACCAAATCGAATATCACTTTCATTAGATTTAGTAGATATTGGATGAGAAAATTTAATGTAATAGAATAACATTTGATTCGTTGCCCAAGCTTTTGAATGACGATATCCTTTTATTTCTGTATCTGAAATCATTTCAATGTTCCCAGAAAGTAATTCATCACGATGTTCTAAATCTAAAATTACAACTTGATTTTCTGATGAAGGAAATTGATATTTATGCACCCCACTACGTTTTGAAACCGTAAGCTCTACATCTATATTTGTAGTGTCTAAATGTACTTTATAGTATCCGGGTTCGGCTATTTCGTTTTCATGTGAAAAATGAGCACGATATCCTTTTTTACCATCGGCACCATTATTAAAAATTACTTGGTTTGTAGGCATTAATAAAATATCTCCATAATCACTAACACCTGTCCCACTGAGGTGTGTATGAGAGAAACCATATATATAATTATCACTATAATGGTAGCCCGAGCAACCATCCCAACCATCCAAACGTGTATCAGGACTTAATTGCATCATCCCAAAAGGCATAGTTGCTCCCGGATATGTATGACCATGACCTCCGGTTCCAATAAATGGATTTACATAAGAAATAAGTTGTTTGTCTTTTTTAGCAACTAAAACAAGTTCTCTTTTTGTACAAGAACTAGTTAAAATAATAACGAGAAATAAAAAAAATATACAATTTCTATTCATTGATGGTGCTGTTAGTTAATTTCTCTAAATTAGCAAGATAATGATATTAAAATTGTCTTTTTAGGCGAATGACAACACTTTTTAATATACACGACATCTAAGTAACGCTATAAAGCATTTTAGCTAAAAAAATTTATATACTTTTAAAATTTAAAAAATAATCTATAAATGTACATTGATAAAAGATGCATGTAGAAATTTGTGCCAACTCTTACAAATCTGCCATAAACGCTCAAGAAGCCAGAGCGCATCGTATTGAGTTGTGCTCAGAACTTGCTGTTGGTGGTATTACTCCTTCTTATGGACTGATTCAACAAGTAATGGAAAACGTAACGCTTCCTGTTTTTGTATTGATTCGTCCACGAAGTGGAAATTTTACCTATTCAAAATCTGAATTTGAAATTATGAAACAAAATATTTTTCTTTGTAAAAATTCAGGTTGTAAAGGAATTGTTTCTGGAGTTTTAAATACTGATGATTCAATTGACGTTGAAAGAACCCAAGAATTAATAGCTATCGCTAAACCTATGTCGTTTACATTTCATCGTGCTTTTGACTCTACACATAGCCCGATGGAGGCATTGGAACAACTGATAGAGTTAAAAGTAGATAGAGTTTTAACTTCAGGGCAAGAAACTTCAGCAGAAAAAGGCATTGAATTACTAAAACGATTAAAAAGAATTGGAGGTAGTAGAATTACAATTCTTCCAGGAGGTGGAATCAATGTAGAAAATGCACGGATATTTAAGGAAGCAGGTTTTTCTGAAATTCACTGTTCAGCATCAACCATATATCAACGAAACAAAACCCTAAAAGTTCCAATGAATAGCATAAAATTCTTTGATGAAACCATTGAAGCTTGTTCTGATGTTGAAAAAATAAAATCAATTCTAAAGGCTATTAAAAATGAAGTGTAGTTTTTTGATTGTGATATTACTTTTGTGTTTTGGCTGCCAAATCAAAAATGATATTCCAAAGATTTTTGAATTACACGATAATTGGCAATTCAAAAAAGTTAATGATAGTAGTTGGTTATCTGCAACTATTCCTAGCAATGTACATTCAGACTTATTGGATAATAAAATAATTGAAAACCCTTTTATTGGCTACGATGAACTGGAGTTGTAATTATTTCAGAATTCAATACTGAAACTTCTTATTTATATTTAGTAAAGCCCAAGGAATTGATTTTGAATCGCGATGAAATTCAAAAGAAAATCACAAAAATAAGTACTGGGTTTCAAATAGAATTATCAAGCGGCTCATTTCAAAAAGATGTATTTTTTTATACGGATATAAAAGGTCATTTTTCCGACAATTTTTTTAACCTACTCCCCAATAAAACAAAAATTCTTTATTTTGAAACCGAAGCGGAGTTATTAAATGATTTAAAAATTAAAACGTTTAACAGTTTGATAAGATAAGTTCTGTTTTTGATTAGTAACTTTAGCGGCTAATAAATTAAACATGCTACGTTGGATACTTATTCTTACTATCTACTTATTGATTGATATTTATGCTTTTCAAGCATTTAAAACAGTTTTCAAAAATAAGTGGATACTTATTGCTTATTGGTTGATTACTATTATTGTAATGGGATACTTTATCTATCAATTATTTTTTAATTTTAATCGTAGCATAGGCTTAACGCCAAAGACAAATCAAGCTATTGGTATGTTCTTAACCTTCTTTATTCCTAAGGTTGTTATTTTATTTTTTGTTTTTGGTGAAGATATTTTCAGAACTCCTCAAGCTTTGTATAGATTATTTATTGAGGGAAAATCAGTAGAAAATAATTATTTCCCATCAAGACGAAAGTTTATCAGTCAGATGGCATTGGTTGTTGCAGCAATCCCTTTTAGTTCTCTTTTATACGGAATGTATAAAGGAAAGTACAACTACAAAGTATTGAAATATGTATTAGAATTTGACGACTTACCCGATGCTTTTAATGGGTATCAAATCACTCAAATATCAGACATTCATAGTGGGAGTTTTGACCCCGAAACTTCAAAGCAAAAAATTGAATATGGAATTGACCTAATTAATCAGCAAAACTCTGATGTAATTTTATTTACGGGTGATTTAGTAAATAATAGAGCTGATGAAATGCATCCTTGGATAGATACTTTTAAAAAACTGAATGCTAAAGACGGCAAATTTTCAGTTTTAGGAAATCATGACTATGGTGATTATATTGAATGGAAAAGTAAGGAAGCAAAAATAGAAAATATGAAAGCTTTGGAAGCTGTTCATAAACAATTGGGTTTTAACCTGCTTCTGAATGAAAATCGTTTTTTACAAAAGAATGGTGAAAAAATAGCATTGATAGGAGTTGAGAATTGGGGTGCTGGCGGATTTAAAAAAGCAGGCGATTTGCAGAAAGCTACTAAGGGTATTAGATCTGAAGATTTTAAAATACTGATGAGCCATGACCCTAGTCATTGGGAACAACAAGTTAAAAGCAATGCTACTCATTATCATTTAACATTGAGTGGGCATACACATGGTATGCAGTTTGGTATTGAAATTCCCGGATGGATAAAATGGAGTCCTGTAAAATGGCGCTATAAGTATTGGGCAGGTATTTATGAAGAGGCTGGCAGGTTTATAAATGTAAACAGAGGTTTTGGCTTTTTAGCCTACCCAGGACGTGTTGGCATATGGCCCGAAATAACTGTTATTACCCTTAAAAAGAAGGTGACATCTAATGAAATTAGTTAAAAACAGTATATTTGTAACGTTATCTGTCTAATTAATAATTATTAATTGTAAATGTATAGTTAGCTCTTATGGCAAAGTTTGGTGAATTAATTGGTTCTAGCATACCAACGCTTATAGATTTTCATGCTGATTGGAATGAAAATAATACAAGCCTTCATAGTATATTGAGGGATGTTGCCGCTGCTTTGGGTGATAAAGCTAAGGTTATCAAAATTGATATTGATAAAAACGAAACATTGGCCAATGCATTGCGTATTAAAGGAAATCCAACCTTTATTATTTATAAAAATGGCGAAATGAAGTGGCGTCAATCAGGTGAACAAGACGCCAATACATTAATCAGCCTTGTAGAACAGTATATTTAGCTTTTTGAAGAAATACAAGTTAATTGATAAATAATTATATACTTGTGAAGCACCCAAAATAGTTTGAAGGAGATTCTTCAGTCGTCCCTCCTTCTGAATGACAATTCATTAATTATCTATCCTTCTAAAAGCATATCCTTTATTTTTGAAATGTTTTAAAACTTTAGGTAACACTACTTTTAGTTTCTCAAATGCTTTTACACTGTCATGAAAGACAACAACATCGCCGTTTTCTACATTTTTAATAACATTATCTAGGCATTTATTGACATCGATAGTAGTATCAAAATCTGCACTTAGAACGGACCACATAATAATTTTATAACCTGATTTATGTAATGATTTTGTTTGTGAAGTTTTGATTTTTCCGTAAGGAGGACGGAAGAATTTTGAGTTTTGAGTTTTATTCTGCTCTCTTCTTTCTACACTCATCACTTTTTCTGCTTTAAGTATATTTTCTAGGTAATCTTCATCAGAGGTTTTCCATCCGTTAAGATGGCTATATGTATGATTACCTATTGCGTGTCCTTGATTAATTATTCTCTTGAAAATTGTTGGATGTTCTTCTATATTTCTACCAATACAAAAAAAGGTTGCCTGTGCATTATATTGCTGCAAAGTATCTAACACCCAATCAGTAATTACAGGGGTTGGTCCGTCATCAAAAGTAAGATATATACTTTTCTCTTTTGATGCAAAACTCCAAATTTGATTCCGATAGAGCACCGGAACTAAACTTGGAGTTTTTACAAAATACAATTTCATTTATATATTTACTATCTTTTATTCGTCTATCCCTTCTAATACCTTTAAGGCAGCAACAAATCCTTTTTTCAGATTATCAGCAAACTCCTTATCATATTCATCCGCAGTAGCCACTACATTATTATACATTAGGAACGTGGCTTCTATATCATCAGAATATAAGGATGCACTATAATTATCTAATCCACCATAAAAATCTATTCGGTCTTCAAATATAGCTACTAATGTATTAGATACATTTCTAGCTTTTTCATTTTTACCAATTTTATAGTAGTTATCTGCATAGCCTAAGACCATGCTATAATGACCATATCTTTTTACTGGCATTTTCTCTAACGACAAATCTAGCATTTCTTCTGCTTTAGCATATTGTCCTTCTTTGATGAATTCTTCAGCTAAACGCACCAAATAATTTCGAAATGAAATACTGTTTTTACGAGATTCGACATCCAAATAAACGGCATCGCTGTTTGAATTTTTCCAATCCCATTTTTTTACATTGTTGTACATGGTCTCAGTGTTTATTCTACCCAACTCGAGTATACTTTTAGACCTTCCTCTCTCGTCTTTACTAGGTGTGAAAATTGGCACAAATTTATAGGCTATCCCGTCCAATTGCATATAATCCTTTAACCAAATATATTCCTCTGCGGCATGCGCTCCACCAGTAAAATATAAGGGTCTCTCCCAATTATTATTCGCTAAGATGTCTAGCATTAAAATTCTATTTTTTGTCAAACCTGCTTCATCAATATCAATATCGATATAAGGAACAATTTTAGCAGAATCTTTTACCGAAACTATCTTGTTTTTTAGTACTGCTTCTTTATCAACATAAATTCTCAATTTATTGGTTGGATAAAACTTTTCTGGAATGCCATCATCAAATAAATCGAGTTTTGTTCTTGGGTTATCGCTTGCAATCCAATTCATAAAAGATTTGATATCTATTCTATTTTCAGATTGTTTTTTATCGGCTTCAGATGCGAATACATTGGTCGTATCTCTAAAAGATGAATCAATTAAAGGGGTGGTTTTTAATTCTACAGGGATATGATACACCACATCTAAGGATCCTGTTCTATATTGTTCGTGCGTTAACTGTGAGGGAATAGGATCTGCATCGTATGTTTTCCTTTTTTGCTGATCTATATACCAATCAGTTGCTAATAAACTAGTATTTATTAATTTAATATCCGTTCTATAATTTTCTACCTCCTGCATATACCAAAGTGTAAAGGTATCATTATCTCCAATGGTAAACATAATGGCATTTTCTTGGCAAGAGTCTAAATATGCTTTTGCATTATTATGTGTGCTATACCTATTAGAACGGTCATGGTCATCCCAATTTTGTGAGGCCATCAGAGTTGGCACGGCTAATAGGCATAGTGCCGTCACTCCAATCGCCAACGTTTTTGGATTTATTTTATCCTTAAATTGTTCAAATAGAGCTAGTACTCCCAAACCAATCCATATAGCAAAAATATAAAATGACCCTACTACTGCATAATCACGTTCTCTGGGTTCAAATGGTTTTGGATTTGTATAAAATATAATTGCCAATCCTGTAAAAGCAAAGAATAATAAGAGTATATAAAAATTCTTTTTATCAAATTTGATATGAAAAAGCAAGCCAATAATCCCTAATATCAATGGTAAAAAATAATAAGTATTACGCCCTTTATTATTTTTTATTTCATCTGGTAGATTATCTTGTGAACCTAAATGTATTTCGTCAATAAAGTTGATACCACTTAGCCAATTACCGTGTGTGTCTAAATTACCTTGAATATCGTCTTGTCGTCCAGCAAAATTCCACAAAAAATACCTACCATACATATAGCCAAATTGGTATTGAAACATAAACTTTAAGTTTTCACCAAAAGTAGGTCTACGTTTACTTCTTGGTTTAATTCCTGCAATAGCTTTATAATTGGCTACGACACTTGGAGACGGATCAACCATTCTTGGTATAAACCCTTTATGTTTATCTGTATAATTTGGCAATGCATTTTTGTAATGATTTACGATTATATATTTACCTAGTTTTTCATTTTTTTCATATTTCGGTTTATCATCTTTATAAGGTTTTTTTCTATCTTGCTCTCTTGTTTCTGAATAATAAGAATCATAAAAAATACTTGCGTCACCATATTGTTCTCTATTATAATAGGCTAGTAATTCTCTAGCACTTGACGGATTATTTTCATTAATGGTTGTATTTGCATTGGCTCTTATAGGGAGCATAATCCATGATGAAAATCCAATCATTATAAATAATAAACATAAAACAATAAGATTGACATGTACTAGATTTTTCTTCCGAGTATATTTAATTGCGAAGTAAAAAATTGCAATTAAAATCAGTCCTGCAATAATACTTCCTGAATTGAACGGCAAGCCTATAGTATTCACAAAAAACAATTCAGAGCCACTAAAAAATGCCAACGTATATGGAAATAAAAATTTAAATACAAATGCCAATACTAACACAGCTGCTATATTGGCAATAATGAATTTCTTAGAGGTTATATTATCATATTTTTTATAAAAATAAATAAATACCAAAGAAGGAATAACAAGCAGTGATAGAATATGCACTCCAAATGATAATCCCACTACAAAAGAAATTAACAATAACCATTTGTGACCTCTAGGTGTATCCATTTCATTTTCCCAACGCAAGCCTAACCAAAATAGCAATGCCATTAAAAAGGACGACATTGCATATACTTCTGCTTCAACAGCGCTAAACCAAAAACTGTCTGAAAATGTATACGCCAAGGCGCCAACTACACCACTTCCTAAAATAGCAATTGCTTTTTCTGATGCTAATTCTTCTGCTTTTGCAATAATCTTTTTAGCCAAAGCTGTGATTGTCCAAAATAAAAAGAGTATCGTAAATGCACTTGCCAATGCTGACATAAAGTTTACCATCTTCGCTATTTGCGTACCATCACTTGTAAACATAGCAAAAAATGCTCCTAACATTTGAAATAATGGTGCTCCTGGCGGATGTCCTACTTCTAATTTTATTGCTGTAGAAATATATTCTCCACAATCCCAATAACTAACTGTAGGTTCAAGCGTTAAGGTATATGTTAACAAGGCAATTGCAAAAGTTAGCCATCCTAAAATGACATTCCACTTTTTATAATTGAAAGTATTCATAGTTATAGTATACTAGGTTTATGAGTATCTTCCTAATATAATCAATTTAGACAGGAAGCTTAAAATTAATTCAACTGAACTTCTTTATTTTACAAAAGAAAAAATATTATTAATTATGTTGTGGGCGAATTTACTAAATAAATATTGATTACTATTTACGATACAACGTAGTTTGCTCTATTAAAGGTATTAAAAAACTGTTAAAATTAATTTGACCCAGATTATGGATTAAAGTTTAGCATTGAAGGCTTAAATTTTATTAAAAAAGCTTGCAGATTTAAAACTTTGCTTTAAATTTGCACCCTCTTAGCAAAATAGCTTAAGAAAATTATTGTCCCATGGTGTAATTGGTAACACACCGGTTTTTGGTACCGACATTCAAGGTTCGAGTCCTTGTGGGACAACAATAAAGCTCTCTTCAAATTTTGAAGAGAGCTTTATTATTATAATAGTCCTTACTTAAACCTTAAAAGTAATCACCGGCCTCAACGCATGATTTGCCAATTCTTTACTAATACTTTCATTAAATAGTTGTGACAAACCACTTCTACCGTGTGTATAAATACCTATTAAATCAGCATCAATTTGTTTACCGAAATTTAAAATACCTTCTTCAATGGTTGTATCATTGTAAATGTTTAGTGTAAAATCTTCAATATCAAAACTTGAAACATACTCTTCAAGTCTATCATTAGATACTTTAGTTGATTCAAAATTATGGATAGTATTGATAAATAATAAATGTAATTTTACATTAAAATTTGCCGTAAAATCTAATATTTTTTGAAAATTCTCCTTACTCTCAGCACCAAAATCTGAAGCAAAAATCATGTTATCAAACTCAAAATTTTCAATATCTTGTTTGATGACCAACACTGGAATGTGGGAATGCCTAACTACTTTTTCAGTATTCGAACCTACCAACATTTCTTTTAAACCTGTGGCTCCTTGTGAACCCATTACTATTAAATCGACATCATTTTTTTTGCTTTCTTCAATAACTCCATCAAAAGCTTTATGAAAACGTACAGATTCTATAACCGTAAGTCCATCGAAAAAGGGCAGCGCCTTAAATTTTTCAAATTCTTTATGAATCCCTTTTAAATAATAAATACTTTGGGCACCACCTTGTAAGTTTCCTCCACTTGCTGGATCTATCGACGTTGAAGGAATATCTAACATGTGTAATAATATAATTTCGCAATTTGTTCTTTTAGCAATTGTTGCAGCAACTTTACAAGCATATTCGGCTTGTTTAGAAAAGTCAACAGGAACTAATATTTTTTTCATGGTCTAAGATTTAATATTTCTTATAAAGATACTTTTTTTCAATTAAAAAGAAGTCAGCCAAAAAGTAATAATTTAACTAAATTTTAAATGTTATAATGGGCCGTAAAGCATGATTTGCTAACTCTTTACTAATACTTTCACTAAACAATTGAGACAGACCACTTCTTCCATGTGTATTAATGGCAATAATATCTGCATTAATTTCCTTCCCAAAATTTAAAATTCCCTCTTCAATTGTAGCATCATTATAGACATTTAGTGTATAATCTTTAATATCAAAATCTGAAATAAAGCTTTTTAGTTTATTTTTAGATGTTTTTGTTGACTCAAAATTATGAACAGTATTAATAAAAAGTAAGTGTAGTTTAGCATTAAAAATAGTTACAAAATCAATCACATTTAAAAAAGACTTTTTACTCTCATCGCTAAAATCTGAAGCAAAAATTATGTCATTAATCTCAAAACTCTCAACATCATGTTTAATAACTAATACTGGTATATGCGAGTACCTAACTACTTTTTCAGTATTCGAGCCTACTAACATTTCTTTTAAACCAGTGGCTCCTTGTGAACCCATTACAATTAAATCAACATTGTGTTTTTTACTTTCTTCAATAACACCATTGAAAGCTTTATGAAACTTAACATCTTCCGTAATTGTAAGTCCTTCAAAAAATGGTGATTTCTTAATTTTCTCAAACTTTTTATGGATTGCTTTCATATAAAAAATTGCTTGCGCTCCACCTTTCATATTATTTGACTCAATAGGGTCTATTGCCTCTGACGGAATATCTAACATGTGCAATAATATAATTTCACTATTTGTTTTTCTTGCAATCTGAGATGCTACTTTACAAGCATATTTAGCTTCATCAGAAAAATCAATTGGAACTAGTATT
>Ga0256847_1000693_pt1 | contig 19984 bp, 22 predicted proteins | sample TeddybearmetaG_FD_189099 | JGI IMG/M metagenome (GOLD analysis project Ga0256847, IMG submission 189099) | Hydrothermal vent microbial communities from East Pacific Rise, Pacific Ocean - Teddybear | ecosystem: Environmental > Aquatic > Marine > Hydrothermal vents | place: Pacific Ocean: East... | reverse complement strand
TTTAACTATAACCTACTTTTGGAATATGTTTAATTAAAAAAAATACTTATGAATCGAGCATGCTAAATTTTTGTCACTTAAGTATAATGACAAATAGCGAACAGCATGTGACCGATTTAATAAAATAATATAACACATGAAATTAGGAGCTTTTTCAATCAGTCTTAATGTAAAAGACATTAATGTATCAAAAACCTTTTATGAAACTCTTGGCTTCGAGGTTTTTGCAGGAGATTTAAAAATGAATTACCTCATCATGAAAAATGGTAATGCTTTAGTAGGATTATTTCAAGGCATGTTCGAGAAAAACATCTTAACTTTTAATCCGGGTTGGGACGAAAATGCCCAAAAATTGGAATCTTTTTCAGACATTAGAGATATTCAAAAGCATTTAAAAAACAAGAATATTATTTTAGAAACTGAAGCAGATAAAACCACTTCTGGTCCTACAAGTTGTGTTTTAAAAGATCCAGATGGAAATACGATTCTTATAGATCAACATGTTTAACAAATAAATCTAATTAAAATGAAAAATACAATTTTAAAATATGGTTTTTATAGTGCAATCTCATTAGCTGTGTTATTTGTTATTGGTTTTGCAATAGATACTAAAAGTGGATATGTTGCAAGCGAAATATTTGGTTATGCTAGCATGATTATTTCACTGCTTTTTGTGTTTGTTGGAATAAAACATTTTAGAGATAAAGTAAATAATGGTTTAGTAACTTTTGGAAAAGCGCTATTAATGGGATTGTTTATTTCGTTAATTGCTGCACTTGCTTTTGGGATTATAGACCTTATTTATATTACTTATATTAATCCAGATTTTGCAACAGAATACTATGCGCATTCAATCGAACAATTTAGAAACACTTTATCTGAAGTAGATTTTAAAGTAAAACTAGCCGAATTGGAATCACAAAAGGAATTATTTATGAATCCATTTTTTAGTTTTTTATTAATGTCTATAACCGTTTTTATGATAGGGTTTATAATATCATTAATTTCAGCATTAATTTTACAACGAAAATAAATATGAAAAAAAGAGTTACAGGTTTAGGCGGGTTTTTCTTTAAAACCAAAGATCCAAAAGAGACAAAAAATTGGTATAAAAATCATTTAGGTTTAAACACCGATGACTATGGATGCACTTTTTGGTGGAAAGACGAAGAGGGCAAAAAATGCTCGACACAATGGAGTCCTTTTAAAGACGACACCACATATTTTGAGCCAAGTAAAAAAGAATTTATGATGAATTTTCGAGTTGAAAATTTAGTCGAACTTCTTGTTGTTTTAAAAGAAGAAGGAGTAACTATTGTTGGTGAAATTGAAGAATACGAGTATGGAAAATTTGGGTGGATTCTTGACCCAGAAGGAAATAAGATTGAACTTTGGGAGCCAATTGATAGTGCCTTTTTATAAAATTGGTTACTTTTACTACTTCAAATAATAAAATTTAAAATTATGAGTGACGAAAACAATAACCAAGAAGAAGAAAAAAAAAACACACAAAGCAGTTTTGAAGAAACTACAGAAAACTTTAAAGAGGGTGCGAAAAATACCGCTAACGAATTTAAAGAAGGCTGGAATCAAGCAACTAACAATGGAGAAAACAAAAAAGTTATTGCTGGTATTCTAGCAATTGTTTTTGGATGGTTAGGTGTCCATAAATTTATTTTAGGTTATACTCAAGAAGGAGTAATAATGGCAGTAGTAGGATTAGTAGGCTGGTTTTTATGTGGAATTCCAACTATGATAGTAGGTGTTATTGCTTTAGTTGAAGGAATAATATACTTAACTAAAAGCGACGAAGAATTTTATAATACATATCAGGTGGGTAAAAAAGCTTGGTTCTAGTATACTCTTAAACATTATAAAAAAAATAAGCCTTTAATATTACTATTAAAGGCTTATTTTATACTATATTAATTCCAACTTTAGTGCCACTAAAATCGGCATTACCGGTTAAAGCATCTATTTTTTTAGCATCGGTTAAATCATTAATACTTACACCTGCATTTTTTTGGGCCAATTCTAATTTTATGCCTTTTACTGTATGTCCGAAGCCATGCGGAATACTAACAACACCAACCATCATTTCGTCTGTAATTTCGGCAGGTAATTTAACTTTTCCCGTATTTGAAACAACTTCTACAAGTTGCTTATTTTTAATATTTAGCTTTTCGGCATCGATAGTATTAATAAATAAAGTACAACGCTCTCTACCCGTCATAAGTATTTTTGAGTTATGCATCCATGAATTATTGGAACGTAAGTGTCTTCTACCAATTAAATAAAATGGAAATTCTGATACTTCCTCTTTTTTCCAAATTTCGAGTTTAGTTTTTAGTCTATTTAAATCTTTCAGAAGCGCTTCTGGAATTAGTTCAATTTTTTTATTCGATGTAAATAACCGCTCGGGAACTGAAGGTTTTAATGGCCCAAAATCGATGCCATGCGGATTTTCAATTAATGTTTTTAAAGAAATATTTTGATCTTTATACGGGCCATTTTTAAGCATAAAGTCGAGTTGTATTTCTGGGGTTAATTTATTTTCTTTTCCAGTAAAGCGTTGCGTTAATTCGTTTAAAATTTCCCAATCGTGTTTTTGATTTTCAGTTTTACTAAACAATGCCGAAGAATAGTTGGCAGTATTTCTAATCGTTAATTGATGAAAAGCTAAATCGTAATGCGATGTTTCTAATCCAGTTGTTGAAGGTAAAATGATGTTTGCATGCTTAGTGGTTTCGTTAATATAAATATCGATTGCCACCATAAATTCAAGCTCATCCAAAGCTTCAGCTAATTTCTTACCATTAGGTGTTGATAAAACAGGGTTTCCACCAATAGTTACCATCGCTTTAATTTGCCCTTCACCTTTAGTTAAAATTTCTTCTGAAAGTGTAGCAACAGGGTACTCTCCCGAAAACTCAGGAAGGTTTTCTACTCGGCTACGTCTTCTATCGAAGCTTCCAGTTTTACCTGTTAAAGCTGCCATTCCGACTAAATCAATTGCAGGAAGAGTAAACAACGCCCCTCCTTTTTTATCGAAATTATCGGTAATAATGTTTAAAATATTAATAAGCCATAAACAGGTTCCGCCAAATTCTTGAGTAGAAACTCCTAACCTTCCATAACAAACAGCTGTTTTTGCATTTGCAAAATCTCTGGCAATTAATTTTATATCATCATACGAAATCCCAATTATTGAAGAAACATTTTCAGGAGAAAAATCGGATACTAAATTTTCTATTCCATTCCAATTTACACAATGTGTTGCTAGCTTATTCTTACGTGAAAGATCTTCATTTAAAATAACATGAACTAAGGCTAAAAGGAATAAGACATCCTTACCAGGCTTTATAAAAAAATGCTGATTGGCAATTTTTGCTGTTTCAGTAAATCTTGGGTCAATAACAATAAATTTTCCACCCTTTTTCTTGATTTTTTTTAACCTTCCTGAAAAGTTTGGAGCACTCATCATACTTCCATTTGAAACAGCAGGGTTTCCACCTATAATAAGCATAAAATCTGTATGATCAATATCGGGTATCGGAATCATCATTTGATGTCCGAACATTAACAATGAAACAATATGGTGCGGTAGTTGATCGACAGAAGTAGCGCTATATTTTTGTTGTGTATTAAGTGATTTAAGAAAAGGAGAGCCATAAAGCATCATACCTAAATTGTGTACATTTGGGTTTCCTCTATACGTTGCAACGGCATTATTCCCATATTTATTTTGTATGTTTTTTAAAGCATTTTCAACTTCATTAAAAGCTTGTTTCCAAGAAATTTCTTCCCAACCATTTTCTATTCTTTTTAAAGGAGTTTTTATTCTGTCTTTATCAAAGTATACATCTTCTAAAGCGAGTGCTTTCGGGCAAATATGGCCATGACTTAGTACATCGCTATTATCTCCCTTAATAGAAATAATCTCAGTTTTAGTATGCTTAATTTCTAATCCGCACATTGCTTCACATAAATTACAAGTACGAAAATGGGTTTGAGTAGTGCTCATTTTAAGAAGGTTTACATGCAATTAATCCTCCATATTCTAAAGCAATCGTTCGGTCTTGGGCCACTTTTTGGTAATCAGGATTTGAAACCATACTTAAAAAATGATTAACAGATGGGTATTCAACTAAAAGAATCATGTGTGGTTCATTTTCAGAATCTCCAATAATAGTAGAAGAAACTTCGCCTCTCCAAATTAATTTTGCCATAGATTTGGCTACAAAAGGCTGAACATTTTTAAAATAACGGGCATACGCTTCTTGTCCAGTTTCGGTTCCATTTTCAGTTAGTTGTTTAAACTTAATAATATTTACCATAACGATTGGAGTATCTTTTGGGTAAGCCATTAACTGATTCATTTGCTCGGGTGTTGGTGTTACTTGTGTAAGATTCATATAAGATTGATTAAAAGTATTGATTCTATACTTCCAAAGCTACAAAATTTATATTTCAATTATTTGGTAGAATGAACTAAAACCCCATCGAGTTTTTATTAAAATATTAAAGTTAAAGACAAAATAACTTTCGAATTTAATAGTTTAATCGTAATATTGCAATATTACATTTATTAGACACTATTTTTTATGGGCGCAACAAATCTATCTATTCATAATGAAGAGCAAATAGAAATTGCTGTTATAGCAAAAGTTCTAGCTCACCCTGCGCGAGTTGCAATTTTACAATATATAAGTAAAAAAGAAGCATGTATTTGCGACGATATCGTCGATGAAATTGGGCTTTCACAACCTACAATTTCGCAACATCTACAAGTTATTCGTCGAGCAGGTTTAATTAAAGGCTCATTTGAAGGGAAAAGAATTTGCTACTGCTTAAACATTGAGCGATTTAATGAATTTAAAAATATTTTAAACAATTATTTTAATAATACAACAGCTAACTGTTGCTAAATCAAATATTATGAAAACAAATGAATTATTTAAAACCTTAAGAGATCACAAAGACAAGGCCTTATTATTTGAATATGCACCAAATTTATTGGTACAGGCTAATTATCATATTACAGAAGTAAAACATATTAAAATCGATTCGGTCGATTGTGGTGCAAGAACAGATGCTTGGAATGAAACAATTATTCAACTTTGGGAAAGCCCTTCTGAAATTGGCAAAACCGAATTTATGAATGTAGATAAAGCCTTAAATATTTTAGATCGAGTAGGTAATTTGAAAGCATATGACCTTAATGCTGAAGTTAAATTTGAATATAGTAATGCTACATTTAATACCGCACAATTATTTGTAAGCGATTTTGATATAAACAACAATCAACTTATAATAAAATTAGCCATTCATAAAACCGATTGCAAAGCAAAAGATGTATGTGGTGTTGAAGAAAAAGAACTTGTTGAAACTTCATGTTGTGAACCAAGTAGTGGCTGTTGCTAAATGAATATTCGTCCTTTAATAGAAATCGATTATCAAATTATTGCTTCAATTTATAAGAAAGGAATCGATACAGGTATCGCTACTTTTGAAACTGAAGTGCCAAATTGGAATGATTGGAATAAAAAATTTATTCTTAATTGTCGGTTTGTAGTTGAAATAGATAGTATTGTGGTTGGTTGGTCTGCACTTAGTCTTGTTTCTGATAGGAAAGTTTATAGCGGTGTTGTTGAAAATACTATATATATCGACCCTAATTATCAAGGTCGGAATATCGGAAAACTTCTTTTGAAGCATCATATAACAGAAAGTGAAAAACTTGGTTTTTGGACACTCCAAGCTGCTATTTTTCCTCAAAATAAAGCCAGCATTACATTACATAAAAGTTGCAGATTTAGAATTATTGGGTTTCGTGAAAAGATAGCCAAACGCAATGGCATTTGGCATGATAATATATTAATGGAACGTAGAAGTAATTTATTTTAAATATGAAAAATATTTTAGTGCTTTGTACAGGAAACTCTTGTAGAAGTCAAATGGCTCACGGGTACCTCAAACAATTCTCCAAAAATAAAGCACTAATTTACAGTGCTGGAATTGAAACTCATGGGCTCAACCCTGGAGCTGTTAAAACAATGGCATTAGATGGTTTCGATATTTCTAAAAATACATCTAATAATGTTGAAGAATATAATAATGTAGATTTTGATTTTATCATTACGGTTTGCGATCATGCGAATGAAAACTGCCCATTTATTCCTTCTAAAGATGCGCTGCGCTTGCATCATAATTTTTTCGATCCCTCAAAAGTAGAAGGAACAGAAGATGAAATAAATGAAGCATTTATAAAAGCTAGAGATGAAATTAAAGAATATTGTATTAATTTTATTGAAAAATATATCTAATTTTTATTTCTGAAAAATGAAGTTTAATATCAAGAGTTCTAGTAAAAAATTATAAAATAGAGTATGCACATGGATTAAATATACCTCTATCTTAAAATAATTATAAGGTATTATATTCGTTAACTAATTAAGTTAACATTATGGATTTAAAAAACATAACGCCAATTGACATCAATTTTAAAAAAAGAGTACAAGATAGTTTCGCTAGACAAAAATTTATGACTTTCATAAATGCCGAATTAATAAAAATTCAACCTGGGTATTGTGAAATTAAACTTCCCTTTACAGAATCATTAACACAACAGCACAAGTATTTTCATGCAGGAATAATAGCTGCAATTGCTGATAATGCTGCTGGATATGCCGCTTTTTCATTAATGCATTCAACCTCAACTGTGTTAACTGTTGAATATAAAATTAATTTTGTTGCGCCCGCAAAAGGCGATTTTCTAGTTGCAAAAGCATCTGTCTTAAAAAAAGGAGGTACTCTTATTGTATGTCAAGCAGAGGTGTTTGCACAAAATCATTCAAAATTAAAACTGTGTTCCGTTATGCAATCAACTCTTATGGAACTTAAAAACAAAAAGGATTCTTAGAGCTTATAAAAAAATAAGTATCTTAGTTACCTAACTATCTTAATATTTTCCTTTTAACAAAAAAACATGAAAAAACATCTTGTTGTTTTTTGTTTTATTTTATTCTCAACGCTTCATTGTATTGGACAATTTTATGAGGTAACTAGATATGCAGACGACACAGGTTTATCGTCAAGAATGATTCGTGGTTCTTTTCAAGATAAAGAAGGATTTTTATGGGTTGCAGGGAATAATGGTTTGTTTAAATTTGACGGACAGCAATTTGTTTCATTTTATGCCGCCTTAAAAGATACTACAGGCTTACGTGGCAATAAAATAAATTTTATTAAACAAACTTCCGATAATAAAATATGGATCGGCACCAACAAAGGTCTTCATTTTATCGAAAATGATAGTATTACACATAAAAATTTATGGAGCCACCCAACCGATGAAGAGGCATACGTGTTAAGTATGTTTGAAGATGAAAATAAAAATATTTGGATTGGAACCTATGCTGGTTTATTTGTAATCGAAAATGCTACAAATAAAGTACATTTTATTTCAAAAGATGTAGAAGAAAAAGCAAGTGATGTTTCTATTATTCCTGAAAACAACTACGATATTATTCCAAAATCGGTTGTTTGGGGAATTTCTTCCGACAACAAGAATCGTGTTTGGGTAACATCACCCGATGGTGCTTTTGTTTCCGTAGAAAACGAACAATTTGCATTTCAAAAACTAACTATTAATCTTAGTGATAATTTATTATTAAAAGATATAAATTTCTTTAAATACCTTGAGTATAGTGAAAATCGTTTTTTAATTGGCTCAAATGCTGGCCTCCTAAAAGGTGTTTTAGAAACCGATTCTATTTTAACAGTAAGTGTATTTAAAAATGAAGAAGGTACTCGTGTTGCGACAAATTTTATTGAAGATTTTATTATAGATAGTAAACAAAATATTTGGATTGCTACCTGGCGAAATCATTTTAAAAAATATAAAATCATTGATGAAAAATTAATTGAACAACATGTCTTCCTTAAAAACGGAAGATTAAATATGTCGTCTAATGTTACATCTGTTTATGAAGATTCTCAACAAAATATTTGGCTCTCAAACACAAATGGTCTCTATAAACTAAGTGAAGATAAAGGAAATATGTTTTTGTTTCCTCCAAATCATCTTAAAAACTGTTCATTAAATAATATTAATATTAGAGCTATTGTAGAAGATGCTGGAAATAATATTTGGATAGCTAGTAATAGTGGTCTTTATAGATTTAATAAGGAAGATATACTTCAAAGATCCTGCCCAACAGATTATCTATTTATAGAAAATATACATTTTAAAACAACAACTAATCTTTTTATTGATAGTCAAAATAGACTTTGGGTAAGTGCTCATGGCGGCTTAAGTATTTCGCAATTAGACAATAATTTTAATCCTGGAAAATTTAGCAGCTATACTAGTAACAATGGGCTACCGCACAATTGGTCTTTTGGCATTTCTGAAAAAGACAAAAACAATTTTTGGGTTGGTAATTATGTGGGTCTTATCAAAGTATCATTAATAAATGGCAATCATACAAATGCAGAGTTTAAACACTATGATTCTAGTCGGGAACGGGCTGATGCTTTAGTTAATTCGTTTACGTTCGAAATTAAGAAAGATGCTAAAAACACCTTATGGGTTGGTACTTTTAATGGAATCAGTAAATTAATTTCTTCTGAAGATGAGGGCTCGTTTAGCAACTATACAAATGTCTTCGGAAACTACAGGAGTCTTAGTAACAATTCGGTAAAAAATTTATTAAGAGACAGTAATAATAACTTCTGGATTGGAACTCAAACAGGATTAAATTTATTTAAAGAAAACACAAACGATTTTATACAATTTGGAAGAAAAGACGGCTTACCTTCTGAATATATTTTAGGCTTACAAGAAGATTCAAAAGGGTTTTTATGGATTGCCACTACTAATGGCTTAATGAGAGGAAAGTATAACGATTCAATAAAAAAGTTTATAAACATCGAATACTTTTCAGCAAAAAATGGTCTTGCCGATAATATTACAAATAGAAACGCGCTATACATCGATAAAGATGACAATGTGTTTATTGGAAGTAGTAAAGGGCTAAGTGTTTATACAAATTATAAAGATGAAGCAGTAGTTAATAATAAGAAAGCATTTAATTTATCGCTTACTTCAATAAAAAGTACTCAAAAAAAGAAACAAGGGTTTTTATCGGTAAAAAATAGAATTAAAAACAATTCCATCGAATTATCGTATTTCGAAAATTCAATTCAATTACATTATGTGACGCTAGATTTCTCTGACGTTGGATACAACCAATATCGACATAAACTTTTACCTGGAAATGAAAATTGGATAGAAACTGGAAACTCTTCAGAATTAACATATTACAACCTTTCACCTGGAGATTATGAACTTATATTAGACGGAAGCAATAATGGAGGTGTTTGGTCTAATAAACCAATTCACTTAGCAATAACAATTAGCCCTCCTTTTTGGAAATCAACTATTGCATTTTTGCTCTACACATTAATTCTAGTTGGAATTGTGCGTTTTTTCTACTTACTTCGAGTACGAAAAAAAATAAATGAATTTGCAAATAAATCTAAATTAGAAAAAGCACTGCTTAAAGAAAGAGAGCAACTAAGACAAGAAAACACTGCCGATTTTCATGACGAATTAGGCTCAAAAGTGACAAAGGTTTCTCTATATCTTACACTTGCCGAACGTAGTTTAAAAGAAAATGAAGACCCAACTAAATGGTTTTCCAAAATACGAAGTAATACTACCGATATTTCAAATACTTTTCGTGATTTACTTTGGGTAATTGACCCTAAAAAAGATAGTCTTAGTGATACTTTTTTGCGTTTAAAAGATTTTGGTGAAGATTTATTTAATAATACAAAAGTCGATTTTCGAACTAGTGGCTATATAATGGATAAACAGCAAGTTATGCTCGATCCACAAACAAAAAAGCAAGTGGTTTTAATTTTTAAGGAAGCCATGAATAACTGCGCTAAATATGCCGATTGTAATCGAGTAAATCTTAAACTAGAAACCAATGAAACGTTTTCTACGATTGAGCTTATTGATAATGGAAAAGGTTTTGAAGTAAGTATAAAATCTAAAGGAAGAGGTTTAAAAAATATGATGAATCGTGCCGAAAAATTAAACGCACACTTAACTATTTCTTCATCATTTAATAAAGGAACTTCTATTCGATTAAGTAGAATACCCCATCTGAGGGATGGTTATCTTACTGAAGATGTGTAACTTTGACTTAGTATGAACCAAGAAACTATACATATTGCCATAGTTGAAGACGATAATGAAATTCGTCAAACCATGTCATTAATTATAGATGGCTCAAAAGGGTTTTCTTGTAAATTTGCTTTTCCAGATGGAGAATCTGCAATGGCTTCAATTTGCAATCTTCCTATAGACGTTGTGCTAATGGATATAGACCTTCCGGGGAAATCTGGAATCGAAGTTACTCGTAATTTAAAGCAAAAATGTCCTAACATCGACTTTATTATGTTAACGGTTCAATCCGATGACGATTCAATATTCGAGTCACTTTGTGCAGGGGCTTCAGGATATTTACTAAAAGATACCAACCCTGCCGAATTGTTAGTTCATATTAAAGAGGTTGTAGATGGCGGTTCTCCTATGAGTAGCCAAGTTGCAAGAAGAATTATAAGCTCTTTCAGAATCATCGAAAACCCTTTGTCTGAAAGGGAAACAGAGGTTCTAAAAAAGCTAAGTAAAGGCATGAATTATAAAGATGTTGCCGAAGATCTTTTCTTAAGTCCGCATACAATTAAAACACACATTAAAAATATTTATTCAAAATTGCATGTAAATAATAGAGCTGAGGCCATTTACAAAGCCATTAAACAAAAACTTATTTAATAATTTAGTTTTTCAGCATTTCTACTTTTTAAAAATACCCCATATAAGCGATTGACACAAGTTGGTTATAATCAGATATTTGCACCATATTAACATTAAATATTTGAAAATGAAAACAATTAAACCCTTACATCTTTTAACATTATTATGCTTACTTTTTGTGTTTGCTCCTGTACAATCACAAGATGTCGGAGGCATCATAAAACGAAAAGTAAAATCAAGAGTAGACCGTAAAGTAAATGAAACTGTAGACGATGGTCTTGATGTTATTGAAGACGAAATCGAAGGAAAAGACAGTGATGATACTAATGACGATAACACAAACAGTACAAATACCAATGGTACTAACAATGGAAATACGACAGGAACTGAAGTTGTCATTAAAACAATCAATAAAGGTTTTATAAATACTTCAAATCTATTTTTTGCCGACGATTTTAACAATGAAAAAGTAGGTGAGTTTCCATCAAAATGGACACTATTAAGTGGTACTTTGCAAAACTCTCAAGTTGTTGCTTTAGGCAATAAAGAAGGTGTAGCTCAATTTATTACGAGTAGCAGAATAAAGCCTACCTTTAAAAACGACGATTATTTAGGCGATTCATTTAAAATAGAGCTACAATGTTATTTCCATAGAAGAGGAAATGAAGCTTATTCAATTAATCTTATGAATAATAATAAAGCTCGTTCATCTTATAGTGTAACAATAAGAAGCGACGGTGTTATACCTAATGGAAATAGTATGCAATATGCTAGAATGCCTCACACACCTCCTGTTGGTTGGCGTACTGTACAGTTATCTTTTAATAAAGGAACATTAAAGGTGTTTTATGAAGGCTATCAATTAATTAATATTCCAGACCTTAATAAAGGTGATGATAAACATTTAAAAGAATTTACACATCTAGAATTAAAAGCATTATCACATGGTAGTGGCGAATTTGATTCAATGTTAAATTATGTTTTAATTTCTCATGGCGGATTACCTCTTTACAAAAAGTTAATGGAAGAAGGACGTATAGTTTCTCGTGATATTTTATTTGAAGTAAATTCATATACTTTAAAGCCTTCATCTTACGAGTCGCTAGATAAAATTGCAACAATGCTATTAGCACATCCCGAGCTTTCTATTAATATAGAAGGGCATACAGATACCGATGGTAGTTTAAAATCGAATCAAACATTATCTGAAAATAGAGCAACTGCTGTTAAGAAATATCTTATTTCAAAAAATGTTCCAGCTAGTAACTTGATGAGTGTAGGTTATGGAGAAGAAAAACCTGTAGATTCAGCAAATACTACTGATGCAAAAGCACTTAACCGAAGAGTTGAATTTGTATTAAATAAATAAAACCTCTGAAACGCTTCAATTTATTTTCAAGTTGAAGCGTTTCTATTTTAATAAATAAATTATGAAAAAGACAACGACAGTTTTAATTCTCTTAATGTGTTTCATATTATCTACGAATCAAATTAATGCACAAGATAACGTTCCATTGCCTTCTCAACAACGCGTTGAAACACTTTTAAATAGTATTGATAATTGCAAAACTACTATTGAAAGTTTTAACAATGCTATTAATAACATGGAAGAAAATGTAGGTGAGTATTCACTAGAAACTTATTTAGATGCAAAAAGGTGGAAAAAATTTGCAGAGGATTGTTTGACTGCCTCTCGAAAAGAAATAAATAAATTAAGAGAAGATTTTCCCGAATGGTTTAATAATCCAGGTATAATCATGCCAATTGGTAGAGATCGGCATACTAGCCCGAGAGAATTATTAAACTTTATTATTGAATCTTCAGCTTTAATAGACGAACTAACTGAAAGATTTTCTAATCTTGAAGAACCAACCAATTAAAAGCTGGGTTACGCTTCTTCATTTTTATTGGCATACTTTCTTTCAAACTCGGCTTGAAATTCTTCCATTACTGGTTTTACTGTACTTTCAGGCAAATCGGCAATACGAATATACATAAGACCATCGACCGCATTATTAAACAAAGGGTCTACATTAAAGGCAACCACTTTGGCATTTTGCTTAATGTATTTTTTAATCAAAACTGGCAAACGTAAACTTCCAGGCTCAACCTCATCAATAATCTTATCAAACTTATTTAGGTCGGCCTTACTTTCATCAAAAATAAAATCTTTGTCAGCATCCTTCAGCTTAACCTTATATTCTTTTTTAGGCTTAATATATTGTGCAACATACGGATCGTAATAATTCGACTTCATAAATTCAATCATCAACGATTTCGAAAATTCAGAAAACTGATTACTAATACTTACACCACCTATTAAATACTTATGTTCTGGATAATGCAATGTTGTGTGTACAATACCTTTCCATAATAAGAAAAGCGGCATCGGTTTTTGCTGATATTCTTTAATAATAAAAGCACGACCCATTTCAATCGATTTGCTCATCATCGAATACAGTTCTGGATCAAAACGAAATAATTCCTGAAGGTAAAAACCGTTAATTCCGTATTTAGCAAATATTTCAGAACCTAAACCCATACGGTATGCTCCAGCAAGTTTTTGGGCATCACAATCCCATAAAAACATGTGGTGATAATATGAATCAAATTTATCTAGATCTGTTGCATTGTTAGTGCCTTCACCAACTTCACGAAATGTGATTTCACGTAATCTTCCTATTTCTTGTAAAATATTAGGAATAGATTCGGCTTGTGCTAAATACACTTCATAGTTTTTACTTTTTAAAAGTCGTTTTCCTTGTTTTTCAATTTCGATCAACTCTTCTACCATCATTTCGACCGAGACTGCGCCAGCAATTTTTTTTGGAGGCTTCGGAAACTTTATACTTTTAGGAAGTGTATCAATTAGTTTCTTCTTCTCAAACGGTTTTGCTAAAACATATGTTTTATGTCTTAAAAAACTTGAAAAGGCTTCAAGCGATTCGTGATTATTTTGATCGGCAACCGAAATTGGTTTTCCAATTCTAACCTTTATGAGGCGCTCTTTTTGAGTTGTTACTTCGGAAGGTAATTTCGCAGTACGTAAAGTATCGCTTAATTTAGCTAAACGATAAAAAAGTTTCGAGTTTTTTGCGTGAAAATAAATAGGAACAACTGGCACATTGGCCTTCTTTATGAGTTTCATTGCAGCTTCTTCCCACGGTTTATCAATTACAAGCCTGCCATCTCTATATGTCGAAACTTCTCCAGCTGGAAACACACCTAAAGGGTACCCATCTTGAAGATGTTTTAGTGCGCTTTTAAAACCTGAAATACTCGATTTAACATCTTTTCGATCTTCAAAAGGGTTTACTGGTAAAACGTAGGGACCCATAGGTTCGATACGTTGTAATAAGAAATTTGCTATTATTTTAAAGTCTGGTCTATGTTCTAATAATAGTTTTAATAATAAAATACCGTCAATTCCACCTAGTGGGTGATTAGAAATAGTTATAAAAGCACCATTTTTTGGAAGACGTCGTAAATCTTCTTCAGGGATTTCAAACTTAATTTCGAATTCCTCTAAAAGTGCATTCATAAAATCGACGCCACTTAAGTGCTTATATTTGTCGTATACTTTATTTATTCGGGAAATTTTAAGTACTTTCATCAAGGTCCAACCCATAAACGTGCCAATAAATCCAAATTTATCAACATGTATGGCTTTTGAAACCTCTTTTGCAGTAACTAATCCCATAAGTAAGTATGTTTTTACGAATGACAAATATAGTTAAACAAACCGTATTATTCTTGAATAACTAATTGTACTGTTTCTTGTGTTTCTTGTTTAAGTAAAACATCTTTTCCTTTTGAAAGGACTTTAATTTCACTAGGCACAGAATGACGAATTGTATATAGCGTAACATTTTCAAAATAAGACACTTGAAAACGTTCTTTTAATTTTGCCAACAAAGCATCTAGCTTGTTAAATTTATTATCGACACAAACCGAAAAACCAATTGCCGAATTTTGAATAAGTGCTACCTTCATTTTATATTTGTACAATAATTTAAAAACCTCGCCAATATTATCTTCCATCATGAATGAAAAATCTAAGGATGAAAGCGAAATTAGAACTTGGTTTTTCTTCAAAATAAAACAAGATACTGAAGGATTTAACATCACACCTTTCCCTACACAACTTCCAACTTCATCGGGGTTTAAAAACGAGCGAACATATAATGGTATTTCCTTTCTTTGAAGTGGCTGTAATGTCTTTGGATGAATTACAGTAGCGCCATAAAAAGCAAGCTCGATGGCTTCTCGATACGAAATATTATATAAGAGTTGCGTGTTTTTAAAATGCCTTGGATCGGCATTTAAAACACCTGGAACATCTTTCCATACTGTAACACTTTCAGCATTTAAACAATAGGCAAAGATGGCTGCCGTATAATCACTTCCCTCTCTACCAAGTGTTGTAGTAAAATTATTCGATGTTTCAGCAGCTAAAAACCCTTGCGTAATAGTTAAATCATTTTTATTAATAATAGTTGAAATTTCCTTTTGCGTTTGTTTCCAATCTATTTTAGCGTCCCTAAAATTACTATCTGTTTTAATACAGGTTCTCACATCTAACAACGTGTTTTTTATGTTTTTACTTTCCAAAAAACGGTTTACAATTGTTGTTGAAATAAATTCACCAAAAGTCACAACTTGATCATAAACAAAAGCATGATTTCTAGACTTGTTTTGCTTTAAAAAAGTACGAAGCTCCTTGAAAAGTTGATTAATCTCTTTATAAACTATGTGGTTTTCTTCTGAAAATAAATCAATTAAAATTGAATGATGATAGTTAAAAACATCACTAACTGAAGCTTCAACTTGAGATAGGTTATCGAAATAATTGGTCACAACTTTTTCGAGGCTATTGGTTGTTTTTCCCATAGCAGAAACAACGACCACCAAGTTTTTATAACCCGTGTGTTGAAGTACCGTAACAATGTTTTTAATACTTTTTGCATCTTTTACTGATGCGCCACCAAATTTAAAAACTCTCATTTATTTTTTAAGTAATTATTAATACCTACTTCATCCATTTGTGCAATTCGCCATTCATCAAAAACGATAGCGCCACTTTTTTCATAGAATTTAATAGCTCCTTTATTCCAATCTAAAACTGCCCATTCAATTCGTTTTACCCCCAAACTCTCTGCATATTCTATCATTCTTGTATAAAGTGCTTTGCCAATACCACTTCCTCTAAGTTCTGCTCTTACAATAAGGTCTTCTAAATGTAGGCTTCTGCCTTTCCATGTTGAAAAACGAAAATAAACTAAGGCTATTCCTAAAATCAAATCATCATTTTCGGCTACAAAACATTTAAATAAAGGTGGCTCACTAAAACCTTCTTCCAATAAATTTTCAACGGTCACTTCAACAGCATCTGGTTCATTCTCAAAAATTGCGAGCTCTTTTATAAGCTCTAAAACCTGAGGCATATCTTCCCGTATACTTTCTCTAACTTTAAAATTCATATACTTTAAAATTTATATTAGCTCTTTCTGATTTAAAACAAATATGTCGCAAAAACGTTTAATAACTTTTACTTTGTAATTACAAATATCGGGTCAATTTCTTTAAATTTTATCGATATTTGCAAAGAATTCACATCAACCTCTAATAATGACACCACAAAATAAAACGCTGGGCGAGTTTATTATAAATAAACAAGAACATTTTAAGTATTCTTCAGGAGAACTTTCGAGGTTAATAAATTCGATACGACTAGCTGGAAAAGTTGTAAATCACGAAGTTAATAAAGCTGGTTTAGTTGATATTTTAGGAACTGCAGGTGCAGAAAATATTCAAGGAGAGGATCAACAAAAGTTAGATGTTTATGCAAATGACGTCTTTATAAAAACACTCATTAATCGAGAAATAGTATGCGGAATTGCTAGCGAAGAGGAAGATGATTTTATTACTATCGAAGGAAATAATAATAAACATGAAAACAAATACGTCGTTCTTATCGATCCATTGGATGGATCGTCGAATATCGATGTAAATGTTTCGGTTGGTACAATCTTCTCTATTTACAGAAGGGTTACTCCGTCTGGCACTCCTGTTACCCTTGAAGATTTTTTACAACCAGGAAATCAGCAGGTTGCTGCAGGCTATATTGTTTACGGAACCTCAACAATGATTGTGTATTCTACAGGCCATGGTGTAAATGGATTTACTTTAAATCCAGCAATTGGAACTTATTATTTATCGCATCCAAATATGAGGTTTCCAGAAGACGGAACTATTTATTCGGTAAATGAAGGGAATTATGTTCATTTTCCACAAGGTGTAAAAGATTATATAAAATATTGCCAAAAAGAAGAAGATAATCGACCTTATACATCAAGATATATTGGATCTTTAGTATCCGATTTTCATAGAAACATGATTAAAGGAGGTATCTATATTTACCCAAATACATCAAAAAACCCCAACGGCAAACTTCGTCTCTTATACGAATGTAATCCTATGGCATTTATTGCTGAACAAGCTGGTGGAAAAGCGAGCAACGGATTTATTCGAATTCTCGATATTAAGCCTACAGAATTACACCAACGTGTTCCTTTCTTCTGTGGCAGTAAACTTATGATTGAAAAAGCAGAGTCTTTTATGGAAAAAGAAGCTGCAAAATTATAAAGAAGTACTCTTTATTTATCTAACAAATATTGATAATCTTCAAAATCAAGACCTCCTGAAAATATTTGAATAGATCTTTTAATAATTCTTTTCGAATCTTCATCAGTATATCCAAGGCCAATTGCATACCTTTCCAACAATTGATGCTCTTCTTCATCTAATTCATGATCTGCAAAAATCATTTTTAAAAGATCGTACATACGCTCCAAACGTCTTTCGGCACTGTTTGGCGGATTAATAGGAAATTTTGAAGGGTTTTTTAAAACTTCTGTATATTCTTTTTCAGCAATATCTAATTTTCTAGCAAAACGCTTTAACAAAGCCGCTTCACTTTCATGAATATCTCCATGTACAGAAGCAATATTTGCTAATGCAGCGAAATGACTCAAATTTCTAGAATGTTCTCCCGAACCAAATAAATCTGTAAATGACATATTGTATTTTTATTTCTGCAAATATAAAACTTAAGCCGCATTTTTTTAGTACTATTTAATAGTAAATATTTATTTATTTTCTGAAAATTTCATTTATCTTTTCAAAATGAAATTAAACCTACAAAAACATCTTTTTAGCCTTCCCGAAAATAGCACATATCTTAATGGTGCTTTTATGTCTCCTTTGCTTAAATCGGTTGAAAAAATTGGTGTTTCGGCAATACATAACAAAACAAATCCCGCTATAATTACTTCTGAAGATTTTTTTGAGGGACAAACAATTCTTAAAAAACAATTTGCTCAATTAATTGATGCCCCAGAATATAAAAACATTGCTATTATTCCTGCTGTTTCATACGGAATTGCTACTGTAGCAAAAAATATGAATCTGCACAAAGGAGATGAAATTATTTTGTTAAAAGAACAATTTCCAAGTAATGTGTACTCATGGAAACAACTTGAAAAAGAAACTGATTGTGTAATACGTATTATTGCAACGCCTCCTATTTCTGAAAATAGAGGAGAAATCTGGAATGAATCAATATTAAACTCAATTTCGTCAAAGACTAAAGTCGTTGCAATTCCACAAGTGCATTGGGCCGATGGCACTTTTTTCGACCTCGTTGCCATTCGTGAAAAAACAAAAAATGTTGGTGCATACCTTATTATAGACGGCACTCAAAGTGTTGGTGCTTCTCCTTTTTCGATTAAAGAAATACAACCCGACGCCTTAATTTGTAGTGGCTATAAATGGCTTATGGGGCCCTATGCAATAGGTGTGGCTTATTACTCAGACGAGCTTTGTAAAGGAACACCTCTTGAAGATAGTTGGATGAATCACGCTGGTAGTGAGAATTTTGCGCAACTTGCAAACTACAATTACAACTATCAGCCAAAAGCTGGACGCTTCAACGTGGGTGAAGCGAGCAACTTCATTTTAACACCTATGTTAGCTGAAGGTATTAAACAACTCATTGATTGGAAACCTGAAAACATACAAGAATATTGTAAAACAATTTCCGAAGAGGCAATAAAAGAACTTAAAGAAATTGGTTGCTTTATCGAAAATGAAGCTTTTAGAAAACATCATTTATTCGGAATCTATCTTCCAAAGCATTTAAATATCGACACTATTAAACAGCGTTTTAACGAGCAACAAATTTCGGTATCGTTTCGAGGAAACGCCATTCGTGTTTCTCCAAACGTTTATAACACACAAGAAGATTTTAAAAAACTAGTGAATTGCTTTAAGTAGTTATTAGAAATAATATGTAATTTTAATTATACTAATCATGTTTATCATAAAATATTTAATATGAATTTTAAAATATTATTTGTAATTGTATTTTCTATTACAATAGGTTCAGTAGCTAATTCTCAAACAAATTTAGGTGAAAAACTACAGGGTTATATAATAACAAACTCGGGAGAAAAAATTGAAGGTTTTATTAAAGAAAGAGGCATCTTAAAAAATCAAAATAAAATAGAGTTTTATAAAAACTTAAATGAATCTTCGTTTACTAAATACAAACCAAATGATATTTGGGGCTTTAATATACTTGGTAAAAACTATCAATCTATTCCCGTAAAAGGGTTTAGTAAAAAGAAAAAAGCATTCCTAGAAATAACTGTTGAAGGAAAAATAACTGTTTATGTTTATTATTACACAGCATCTTCAAATGAAACTGGATTTGGAGGAAGCAAAAATGAAATAACTGTTGCTAAAAAAGGAAACACCAGTGTTATATTAGATTTAGATGGAACAGAAATTGTTTCAGAATATATTGCAATTAAGAATGAAACCGATAGGTTAGAATTATCTGCTCCTAAAACAATACTGAGTTTTAAAAAAGTGATGAGCAAATATCTTAGTGATTACGCTCAGTTATCTGAAAAGATAAGGAATAAGGCAAAGGGATATCGTATTCAAAATGCATTCTCAATAATAGAAGAATACAATAATCATTTCAGTGAAAACTAAAATTTTAAGATGTTCAAAAATATTTTTATAAGGTTACTGTTTTTATTAGTTACTGTCTCATCTAGTACTCAAAATATAGAAATTTCTTGGGCA